>OFDN01000131.1_pt1 | contig 73465 bp, 72 predicted proteins | sample 1520971 | NCBI WGS metagenome assembly OFDN01 (sample SAMEA94257418, study PRJEB24077) | hot springs metagenome | biome: Aquatic biome; feature: Geographical feature; material: Water | place: India | collected 2012-06-12 | depth 5 m
GATTGGGAATCTCATGTTTCAATCACCCCAAAACCATCGGGAATAAATCCCGATGCTATTGATAGACGGTTGGGCACTCTATCCATAGCGGCAGGTCTGCGTACCTATCGCCAAAAATTCCGACACCCCTTCAGCAAATGTATTTTTGGGTGTGACACGCGGGACAATCTTTTTTAACTACTAAATAACTGACTGTAAGTAAACTACAATAGAAAAAATTGCCCCATACTAACGGGACAATTTGGGACACTTTTACATCGCAGTTACGGTGTTACCTTGTTATTGGGTTATGTTGTTATTTTTGTTACGCACCGCACAGGGGTTTGCGGGGTTTTACTTACAAATACAATTTTCAGCGGGTTCAAAGAACTTGATTGGGTAGGTAGTAATTGGAAAACAGGTAAAATGGAAAACTTCTGATTTTTTTAGGCTTAGGCCTATTCGTAATGGCAGCTATTCTGAGACACAATCCCTCATTATATTAATGTCTTGATGATGAAAATTATTAAATAGACAATACTAGGAAGTAAAAGAAATAGTGAATATAGGTTCTGACGAATATCCCTATAAATCCCTTTGAATGCTATTAATGAAAAAATAATTGAAGTTATAAATAATGGAGTAAATAGAAGCCAGTTATATACCCCAGCTGACCTTCGGTCCAATTGCAATAAGAGAATTATTTGTGAACAAAACATAAGCCCTACAAAAATAGAAAACGACCAAACTGCTTTTTTAAACGCATTTCGATTATTTCTCAAACCCCCTCCACCGCCATCACTTTTCTCCGTCAGCATCCCGCTTAAATATTTTAGTAATTGATTTTGCCCCTTGGGTAATTTGGTTCATACCCTTTTCAATCAGTGCACCGTCGTAATCCGTAGAAAATTCGCTAAATTCCTCGTGGGCGTTTACTTCAGGATGTACCAGCACAAAACTGTAGTCTGTAAAATGTTTGGCCATTTTTTGCGGAATACTGTTTTGCTGGCTTTGGAACGAAACGCCCCCTTTGCGCGGCAAAATCACCATCATCAAATCATTAGGTTCAATATCCCTCGATAAGATTAAGAAATCATCCCAATCACTAAACTCTTTGTACTCAACGGCCGCAGTAAACTTATTTTTAGCAATGTATTGCTGCATAGCATCGCGGGTATTAGGTGTGGCGTACAACGTGCAGCTTAAACTAAGCCTTTCGGCCAATAGTAAAACACTGCCGGGCCATTTATCAAACCCGTATTCCTTCTCCACATACGGGGGGCATATCAGCACAATTTTACGGTGAATATTAAGCGGCAAAGGCAAGTTGCATACAAAAACGGTTTGGTGCGTTTGCTCCACAATGTTTTGCATGGTTTTGCCAAACAAAATATCCGTCCAGTTTTTGCGCTGCGAAAAGCCCACCACCACCTCGGTAGCAAACATTTCTTTCGATACCCGCTTAATACCGCTGGGCACATTTTGGTCGATAGTGGTAATCACCTCTGCTTTTTGGTCAGCCGCCGCCGCATGGGTCAGTGCTTTTTCAAGCATTTTTTGCGCCTCAATCAGCTTGGTTTGTGAGGAGGCATCGTCCTCAACAACAGATAAACACATTACGGGGAAATGGTTCTTCGGTTTCTTAATCGTAATGGCAAAATCCACCAGTTTCTCCATCAACGCCGGATTAGATATCGGCACCAGTATTTTTTGTTCGTTACCGTTTACCTTATCCACGTCAAGAGTTTCCTCGGCCAAGGCTACCTTCTTCGCAGCATTTTCAGTAACAAACGAAGCCACAAGGCAGGTAAACAAAATCAGTATAATGGTACCGTTCAGTATGTTTTCGTCAATAATATTCATGCGGTAACCCACCAAAATCACCGCTAATGTAGCGGCAGCGTGTGCACTGCTTAGCCCGAAAATCAGGTTACGAAACGATGGTGGGTATTTCAAAATCAACGCAGTGGCCCAAGCCGCCAGCCATTTTCCGCCCAGGGCCACCCCTGTAAGCGTAAAAGCCACAATAAGTGCTTGCGGACCATTGGTAAGCACCCTCACGTCTATCAACATCCCCACACTTATCAAAAAGAAAGGGATAAACAGTGAGTTACCCACAAACTCGATACGGTTCATAAGTGAGGAGGTGTGCGGGATAAGTTTATTTAGCGACAGTCCGGCGGCAAACGCCCCGATAATGGGCTCAAGTCCGGCCAATTCTGCCATAAATGCGCAAAAGAACACCACCGAGAGTACAAAAATGAAATGCGAGTTTTTTTCGCCTTCCAGTTTCCTGAAAAACCATGCTGAAAAGCGGGGGATAACAACCACTACCACAAATAAAAACACAGCAATAGATATACCCAGCCGCGCCCAAAACTCATTGGTAAGCACCCCCTGCGCAGAGGCTGAAATAACAGCCAGTATTATCAGTACGGCAGTATCGGTAAGTATGGTGCCGCCCACAGTTATAGCTACTGCTTGGTTTTTTTGTATGCCCATGCGGCTTACAATGGGGTAGGCCACCAGTGTATGTGTAGCAAACATACTGGCCGTAAGCAAACTGGTATTAAAGCTATACCCCAGCAAATACATACAAACGGGCAAACCAATGGCCAAAGGCAGCACAAACGTTAAGAAACCAAAAACAAAACTCTTGTATTTGTTTTTGGCAAACTCTTTCAAATCCAGCTCAAGGCCGGCAATAAACATAATATACAGCAAGCCGATGGTTGAGAAAAGATTAACGGCAGAGTCTTTTTCGATAAGAAAAAACCCGTGCGGCCCTATGGCAACTCCGGCAATAATCAACCCGATAATGCTGGGTATTTTAAACCTTCGCAGAATAATGGGCGATAATAAAATGATAAATAATATAACAGAAAATATCAGCACCGAGTTGTGAAACGGTGTCTGAAATTCATGCGACAGTTTATTTAGGAATTCATTCATAGGCAGCTATCTCAATATAGCAATAATTGGGCAAAAAACCGTGCTTTTTGTATTAAGGGGTGCAGATTGACAACATATTATGCTTTCAGCCCCTTGTTTTATAGCCCGTTACGGCAACTGAAATTCTTTTAATAAAAAGGCTGCGGAGGACTCGATAACCCTTTCTTGCCAACCCGTTCTCCTCTTGGATAGAATTTGTAACGTATTCCCAAATCCAAACCTTGGTAGCTGTTTGCCAAAGAATACCCGTTTGCAAAAAAGGTAGTTTGGCGACAATAAACGTACTCTACAAACAAATTAATTCGGGGTGAAGCATTAATTTTTAAGCCCACAGGGAAATACCACCCAAAATTGAACGTGGGTTTATAAAAATCAGCATGTTCTTTATAATAAACCGAATCTGAGCCGAACTGTCCTATGTACCTTGTTTGTAAAGTGGATGACTTACTATTAAAATTAGTACTGATAATCTTTCCTCCGTACAGACCAGCTCCTGCGTAAAATGAAAAAAAACTGAACAACGCCGGTGTTTGCAGTGTATACAGCAAATCTAAACCCACAAAGCTGTTTTGCAATTCATACCAAGTTATGTACATGGACTTAGCCATACCCGAATTAAAAGTACTATCACCGGTAATACAGTAGTCATTGTTATAGCTTCCTGCACGAGCTCCTGCCGAAAACTCACTGTGTCGGGGTATAAAACCCGCTGTTGTATCAGCTGTTTTAAAAGTAAACCTAAGTACAAAATCGTTTTTTTGGTCATCGATTGGCAAAAGGTAATAGGGTTTAAAACCACTGACGTGCTTATTATCAGCAGCAAACTTTTTTTTGGCGTACGTTGTCGAGGCAGTGTTTTCAAACACTTTCCAATAATTTGTTTTATCCAGCGTATAACTCTCACCAAAAGAGACACCAATCCCCGCAAGCTTCATTTGCCGGAACCATTTTTTGGGCGTTGGCATTGTATCGGTTACCTGCCCCTGAACAAATACAGGGATTAATAACAACACGCTCCAAAAACCCCTAAAACAATCGCTTTTTTTCATCCATTCGGGCATATAAACTACCTCCTTATCAATACGCTAAAATAGGCTTGTTTATGATGCACGATGTTTAAACTTTTTTCCTTAAAATTTGAGTATCTTTGCAAGCTTATTTTTGACAGTCATGTTAGACAAATTAGAGGCTATAAAAAACCGCTGGAAAGAAGTGGAAAATATGCTCAGCAGCCCTGATGCAATGACGGATATGAAACGTTTTGCACAACTGAGTAAAGAGTACCGCGACCTTACCCCCATTGTGGAGAAACTGGCCGATTATAAATTGTTGCTGGGAAATATCTCAACGGCAAAACAAATATTAAACACCGAAAAAGACGACGAGCTACGCGAAATGGCCAAAGAAGAACTTGCCACCCTTGAGGAGCAGCAAGAACCTTTAGAGGATGAAATTCGCTTGATGCTGATACCCAAAGACCCGCAGGACGATAAAAATGCGATGGTGGAAATACGTGGCGGTGCCGGCGGTGACGAAGCCGCAATTTTTGCAGGCGATTTGTTCCGTATGTACCAAAAATTTTGCGACAGCAAAGGCTGGAAGATAGAGGTGATAGAGATGATGGACGGTACAGCGGGCGGTTACAGCAAAATTGTATTTAACGTATTGGGCGCAGGCGTTTACGGTATTTTGAAGTACGAAAGCGGTGTACACCGTGTGCAACGCGTACCTGCTACCGAAACTCAAGGCCGCGTGCATACCTCGGCGGCATCTGTAGTGGTATTGCCCGAAGCCGATGATATTGACGTGGAGTTGAAAGAAAGCGATATCCGCGTAGATACCTTCTGTTCATCAGGCCCCGGCGGTCAATCGGTAAACACTACCTATTCAGCCGTTCGCCTTACCCACGTTCCTACGGGTATTGTAGCACAGTGCCAAGACGAAAAATCGCAGATTAAAAACAAAGAAAAGGCCATGAAGGTGCTTCGCGCCCGTCTTTTTGAGTTGGAATATAACAAGTGGTTAGAAGAGGTGAGTAAAAAACGTAAAACAATGGTGAGCACGGGCGACCGTAGCGCCAAAGTACGTACGTACAATTTCCCGCAAAGCCGTTTGACCGACCATCGTATCGGGCTTACCCTATACAGTTTAGATGCGGTAATGGATGGTGAAATAGAAAACATCATCGACCAGCTTCAGTTGGCCGAAAATGCCGAACGCCTTAAAGAAGGTATTGCGGCTTAATTACACTGCGTTTTAAACGCTCCCTATTTTCTTCTGTTTACTTCTTGCTTGCATAGGGTATTTATGGCCTTAAGTTTCTATTTTTGATATAGCCTAACCGTTAGCAAGCCTATGAAAAACTGTACTAAAATTTTTAGTGTGTTATTTTTCGCCCTATTAGCAATCAACACTTTTGCTACTACCAACAACGAGGAGATTTTAAAAAAAGCCCTCGAAGAGTACGACAACGTCCTAAGTCAATACAAGAAGATAAAGGGAGAGGGTGAGAAGGCTGACGACAATAAAAAAATAACCCGCGAGCAATACAAGGAAATAAAAACACAGATTGATAAGACTATTGATCTTTTTGACCAATACACCAGAATAGGCACCAGCGATGCGTCGAAAAAAGCGTCCCGGCATTACATATTAGTACTGAAAAAGTACGATTTCACATTCAAAAACGATTTAAGGGAGTTCCGCGATAATTATAATAAAATCAGTTCGCTGGAAAGTGAAATGGCAACATTAAATGGCTATTATTACCCTATTCAGTACTCAAGCGGCACCAAAAACTACATCATTAATGTCGATAAAAGAACCTCGCTCGAAAGAGGGCTTTTAGTGGAATTTTTAGAGGTATGTACCAATCTCAGCAAAGATGCAGAAGCTGTTAAACATGCCAAAAAAGGATATACCATGCAGAGTTACGGGGACTATAACCTTTGGTGGTGCGCCCATTTGTGGTATTTTCATTCTAACAAACTAAACTATACAGGCTATGAAATGGTAGAGCCGTCGGAAAGTGTAATCTACGCGATGAGCGGGCTTAAACGCAGTGATATAAAAAAGATAAAAGACAGCGGTTGGATAAATTATACTCAGGCCTACTATAAACTGAATAGTCTGTTGGCAAGCAACCCTTCACTTAGTCGTAATGGTGAAGTATGGGCAAAGGCCGGAGAAAACTTTGAAAAACTTGACGAGGAAAAATGGGCACTGGAGTATTACGACAAAGCGTTGAAAGACGGCTACGGCGACCGCAGTTTTTTGCTGAAAATGATGGAGAAAGGCAAAAGCAAAAAGGATAAAACCCTGATAAAAACCGCCGCCACAATTTATGATACGAAGAACCTATACGGTTATGGTGTTTGCTATGACTATAAAACCATTGCCGATTATTTTGAAGCAGCCGATGAAACCATAAAAGCTAAAGAGCTGACGGATAAATACAATACCTGCCAAAAAGAGCAAACCAAGCAGCAACGCCGTGCTGAACGTGGTGCACGCTTTTTTGTATCGTTTGCCCCGCTTCCGCTATTGTCGGGTAATATACAAGGCAGTGTGCAAATTGGAGGCAAAAGGAAACTACACGAGTTTGGCATCAGGCAGGTAAATGAACAAAAAGACAGGGGACTGGATATGTGGGGTATATCAAACAAAAACCCCGAGAATATGATTTGGAGCGGTATGTCGTATTATTATACCTACAAAAAAATGTCTGCCCGCGACCTTTACTTCGGGTTTCAGTTCCGCTATACCAACAAGGTGTACGAAACCCAAAACGCTACGGTAACTGATGCAAACAACAATAGTTATGTAGGGAATTTTCTATTCAACCCCACTGAAAAACGGTATGATTTTACCCTGAACTTTGGATATATGATGGTGGGCAAATACCTGCACCTTGATCTATATTATGGTTTGGGTTTGGGATTTTCTACATTTGACGGTGGCCGCAATGAATGGAATAACGGCGCTTACAGAATAACTAACAACACATTTTTATCAGAGCGGAAAGAAACCCGAATAGGATTTACGCCACGTATGGGCCTGAAAGTGGGTCTTAACTTAATAAACAAATAAAAATGCTTACCACTGACCACTATTACAATAATTACATCAACGTAGTAAAAGATTTTCCCCTGCCAATGGCATTGCAACAAGGCCATGATCGGTACCGTGAATTGTTTGACGAACTTACCGAAGAACAATGGGACCACAGGTATGCACCCGGTAAATGGAGCATTAAAGAGGTGGTGCAACACGTTATTGATGCAGAACGGATATTTACCTACCGGGCTCTTTGTTTTGCAAGGGGTGAGCAACAAAACCTTCCCCCGTTTGAAGAAGACGATTATGTGGCAAACAGCCGCGCCGATGCACGGACAGGAAAACAAATAGCCGAAGAGTTTTCATTAGTAAGACAAAGTACAATAGCTCTTTTCAGCAGCTTTGATGCGGTGGCACTTGCCGCTGAAGGAGTAGCAAACAATACCCAAGTGAGTGTAACCGAGATAGGATATATACAAGCGGGGCACTCTCTGCACCACTTAAAAGTGATACGGGAAAGATATTTGTAAGGCTTAAAGAGCAGAGGTTTGAAAACCCCTACTATTATAATTACCTACTTGCGGCGGACTTAAGTCCGCCGCAAGTAGGTAATCTCAAAAGAGATAGGTTTTAACCTGTCGTGGCAAAGCACCATTAAACTAACCTTGCGGATAGTCAACAGAAATCCGGAGACCAATTTGCAGGGCGAGTGCAGTACCACCTACCAAACTAAAACTACTAAAAACAGGTAGTTTCGAAAGGGATTTTAGTATTCCCAGAGTTTCGGGTGCGACTGATTCATGGCGTAACATCTGAATTGTTCTTTCGGAATGCTAAAATAAGTGCTTAAAAAGCCTAAAGAAAGTTTGTCAAGATAGCGGATAGAAAGCATTTCGCTTTTTATCCGCTCTATACCGTAAAAACGTTTTATTTCCATCCAATCATTCACCGTTCCCCGCATAATTGCACGCCCGATAATAAACTGCGCATGCTTCTGGGAATCGATACTCTGTATGTCAGTATCCCAAAAAAGGCGTTCATTTATGTGCAAACTATCAAGCATACAAAGGAAATCCTTGCATCATGGCGTTTACACGCTTGCGAACGTCGGCAATCACCGTTTCGTTGTCGTGGTTCATCAATACCTCGTCAATCAAATCCACCACTTTCTCTACGTCGCCTTCTTTCAAACCGCGGGTAGTAACCGCTGGTGAACCTATGCGCATACCGCTGGTAACAAATGGTGATTTATCATCAAACGGCACCATGTTTTTGTTAATGGTAATGTCGGCTTTCACAAGGGTGTTCTCGGCCAATTTCCCGTTCAAATCCTTGCTGCGCAAGTCAATCAACATCATGTGGTTGTCAGTACCGCCTGAAATTACTTTATAGCCTTTGGCCACAAAAGCAGCAGCCATCGCTCGGGCGTTCTTAATCACCTGCTCGCAATAGGCTTTGTAATCATCGGTTAGTGCTTCACCAAAAGCAACCGCCTTAGCCGCTATTACGTGTTCCAGTGGACCGCCTTGCGTTCCGGGGAAAACTGCACCGTCCAAAATGGCACTCATGGGTTTAATTTCACCTTTAGGTGTGGTCAGTCCCCAAGGGTTATCAAAGTCTTTACCCATCATAATCAAACCACCGCGAGGGCCGCGAAGGGTTTTGTGGGTAGTAGTAGTAACAATGTGGCAATGAGGTAGCGGGTTGTTCAAAAAGCCTTTCGCAATCAGACCGCTGGGGTGTGATATATCGGCCAGTAACAACGCACCCACTTTATCCGCTATTTGGCGCAAACGGGCATAATCCCAATCGCGGCTGTACGAAGAAGCACCGCAAATAATTAGTTTAGGCTGCTCGCGCTCGGCAATTCCTTCAATTTTATCAAAATCAATACGACCGGTAGCCTCTTCAACTCCGTAAAACGAGGGCTTGTATAGCTTACCTGAAAAGTTAACGGGTGAACCGTGTGTTAAGTGCCCGCCGTGAGAAAGGTCGAAACCCAAAATCTTATCACCGGGTTGCAAAACACCCAGCATCACAGCCGCATTGGCTTGCGCACCGCTATGGGGTTGCACGTTGGCCCACTCAGCACCAAACAATTGTTTAATGCGGTCTATCGCCAAATTTTCTACCTTATCCACTACCTCGCAACCGCCGTAATAGCGTTTGCCGGGCAAGCCTTCGGCATATTTATTAGTAAGCACGCTGCCCATGGCCTCCATCACCTGCTTGCTCACAAAATTTTCAGAAGCAATTAGTTCAATGCCATGTTCTTGGCGGTTCAATTCCTCATTAATAAGGTCAAAAATTACGTTATCGCGTTTCATTGCTTGTGTTGCCATACGGCTGCAAGATACAACCCTGTTTCAGCTTTGACAAATTTTAGAAATACATCAAAGCGTGAGTGAATTTGAGTATTAAAATAGAGTATATTGCTATCTAACGAACGTGAGTTCGGGATAATAAAATCGATTAAATTAACTGCTTGAGGGTGTGCGGAGGTAAGTCATTCCCATTTTAAATGGGAATCTGTGCGGCTGGCAGTCAATATTGCAGTCCCACCCGCAGATTCCCAACCAAGTTGGGAATGACAACCCGCCGCACTCAATAGCTATGAAGTTAGCGAAGGTTCTTTATCCCGAACTCATGTTAACGAAACAAATTGCCTTATGAATAATGAAGAAGCAAAAAAATTTGTAACATCCGTTTTTGATAAAATAAAAAATGCTAAAACATTGGATGAAATTCAGAAAATCCCAAAGGAATTTAAGGAGTTGAAAGATCCAAAAAACAAATTTGACGAATCAAAATATCCTAAAATTAATTTTACTATCACAAAAGAAGAAATAGCTTCTTTAAAGGAAATTGATGAAAAATATGTTTTACAGTCAAACGATCCAGTCTTGAAGCTATTGTATGCGATGGTTTGGAAACAAGGTGATTTAAAGAAAATCAACAGAATAATTGAGGGGATAAAGAATGAAGAATCAAATATTGGCAATAGTGTAGTCTTTTATCAATTTGGAAAATACCTTGCAAACCCAAGTGCAGAGCCAATAATAGACCAGCACGTTATCAGAGCGTTTTCCGTATATGAAACAGACAAATCTGATGAGAAAACAATAAATAAATTACGTAAAAAAAAGACCTTAACAAGCAAAGATTCTACAAGTATCAGCAATTATAAAGAATGGCTGGAAAAACATATTCGAAAAGACCCTAAGGAGCAAAAAGAGTGTCTTTACTATATTGACAAAATACTTTTTTCGACCGGCAAGGCAATTAAACTGTAAAGTAACTCATACTTTAGAGCATCCCAATCACCCCTGTATCAGCAAACAAACGCTGTCTTCGTTTGCTTCCACCGCATGCAACAGCCCAACGGGTATGCCCAATTGGCTAAATTTTTTCAGGGTAATATTCTCTTCGTCCACGCTGTAAGTAATCTCACCCTCAAGCACCAGCAAAGTAGTTGGCGTATTGGTTTTGTGCTCCTTCAACTTCATGCCTTTTTTAAACGCCAATACCAACGTTTTGCAATTAGCGTCGTTGTGTACAATTTTAGCCACGGGATGCGTGGCGTGTTCCAGTTCTTTCAATGCAGCTTCAATAACCATAACCCTTATATTTATTACTCACAAAACTACCGGAAAATCAATCCCTTTACTATGAGTTGCATCAGGTTTACGCAGAAACTTATTGCACTTTACACAATGCTTTGCTAATTTATACGGCGAGTACGTGTTTAAAAATTCAACTTTATGAATGAAGTGTCGATTATAGCAAAGTTTGAGTCGGCAGAAGCTTTGCGCCTTGACTTTATCGACGGGCTTGCTGCGGGGTTTCCTTCGCCCGCCCGTGATTACATGGAGGAAAGTATAGACTTGAATAAGGAATTGATTAAAAACCCCAACTGGACGTTTATAGGCAGGGTAAAAGGCCAGTCGATGCGCGATGCGGGGATTTCACAAGGAGATTTGGTGGTGATAGACCGCTCGTTGGATGCCGTGCACGGACGCATTGCCCTGTGCGCGCTGGACGGCGGGCTTACCATTAAACGCCTTCACAAAACGGCGGACGCCATGTACCTGATGCCTGCCAACCCTGATTATAAGCCCATAAAAGTAAGCGAAGAGCAAAACTTTAGCGTGTGGGGAGTAGTAACGTATGTAGTGAAAAAGTTATGATAGCACTGGTAGATTGTAATAATTTTTATGCCTCGTGCGAGCGGGTGTTTCGTCCTGATTTGCTTGGAAAACCGATAGTGGTATTATCTAACAACGACGGCTGCGTGATAGCCCGCAGTGCCGAAGCCAAAGAACTGGAGGTACCGATGGGCATCCCCGCCTACCAATTAGAGCCGATGATAAAACAACACGGCATAGAGGTGTTTTCCTCTAACTATGCTTTGTACGGCGATATGTCGCGGCGGGTGATGGCTACCCTATCGATGTTTACCCCTGAAATTGAGGTGTACTCTATCGATGAGGCGTTTTTAAACCTCAACGGCCTTGATTTTGTTGATTTACCGGCCTATTCAGCAGAAATTGTAGAAAAAACAACACGCTACACGGGCATCCCTATCAGTATTGGCGTGGGGGCTACTAAAACGCTGGCAAAAGTGGCCAACCGTCTTGCCAAAAAGAGCCGCGCCAGCAAAGGGGCATTGGTAATCCCAGATAACGCTGATGCCATAGCTGAGGCATTGCAAAAAGTACCCATAGGTGATGTATGGGGCATTGGCCGCAGTCATAAAAAGTTTTTGGAGAACCACGGGGTAGTTACAGCGTACGATTTTACCCAAAAGCCCCGCCAATGGGTAAGCCGAAATATGAAGGTGGTAGGCTTACGCACGTGGGAAGAATTGCGGGGAAATCCCTGCATCGGCATGGAGCAGGAATTGGAAGAGAAGCAAAACATTTGCACCTCGCGCAGTTTTGGTGAATTGCTGAATGATTACGCATTATTGGAAGAGGCAATCACCTTTTATGCTACCGCCTGTGCTGCCAAACTGCGTGCACAAAACAGTTGCGCGGGGGCCGTGTATGTGTTTGCCTACACGCACCCCAACCGGCAAGATTTACCCCAATACAAAGCCCGTATGTGGTATGCCTTGCCCACTGCCACCAACAGCACGTTGGAAATTGTGAAATATGCCTTACACTGCCTGCGCACGGTGTATAAACAAAAAGACCATTTGGGCCGACCTATTTATTACAAAAATGCCGGGGTAATTGTATCGGGTATTGTACCGATGAACGAAATACAGGGTAATATTTTTACCGCCCCGACGGACGAAAAACACCAGTTATTAATGGAGGCTGTTGACCGTATTAATAACCTTGTAGGCCGCGAAAAAATAACCCTTGCCACGCAAGGCAGCAGCACCCGCTGGAAACTGCGTTGCGAAAAACTATCCAACCGCTACACCACCCGCTTAGATCAAGTGGTGGAGGTGGATTAAGTTCAACGTTTTCCTAGGTTTTGTGCTTTTATAATTTATAAAATATTATATATATTCGATTATACAAAAGCATGCTATATGAATGAAGAAGAGTATCTGAACAGCCGAGTGGACAGCCAATTAGAATGGTACAGTAAAAAAAGCCGGTTAAACAAAACGTGGTACATCCGGTTAAAAGTTATCGAAACCGTAATGGCGCTTTTAATTCCTTTTTTAACTGCCTATATCACCCAAAATACTGTAACGTTAAAAATTACCGTTGGGCTTTTAGGAGTATTAGTAGCTCTTGCCAGCAATCTCATCATACTTTTTAATGTTCACGAAAACTGGCTGCAATACCGTACCACGCTTGAGGCAATGAAGTATGAAAAATTCATGTTTTTAACCAAAACAGGAGCATATTTAAACAATGAAAATGCCTTTAATATGTTTGTTGAGAAATTTGAATTTATTATTTCGAAAGAAAATGCTAATTGGGCGGCAAATTTGAGAAAAGAAAGCCCTGCGCCAATAAAATCATCAATAAATAGTGCGTAAAAATAATTATCCGTATGAATCTTTTTATCTCCCATTCATGGGATAACAAACTACCAGCCGATAAAATTGCAACCGCACTTATTGATGCCGGCTTTACTGTTTGGATGGACGACACCCACTTGCTGGAAGGGGAGAAAATACAAGCTACAATTGACGAGCAACTGGCAAAAACTGACATTGTAATATTGATTTGGTCGCAAAAAGCAGCAGAATCCAAGGGCGTTGCCCCTGAAATTGAGACAGCCAAACAGTTTAACAAACAAGTAATTATTTGCAAACTGGATAATACGCGTTTTGAAAAATATCCTCATTTGGCCGAGCTTAAAAGTGTTGATTTTTCTGATATTGAAGATGGTATTGGCCGGTTAAAAATTGTGCTTATTAACTACATGGATAACAGTGCAAGTATTTTGGATGAAGAAACCCGCCAAATGTTAAATGAGTTTAAGAGCAGTCTTCAAGTAATCAACCAATTAGTCCATAAGAAGGGACTGAAAGAAAAAGACGACGAGGAAAAGCAGTATTGGATAGACAAATTATTAATACGGCTAAATCGGGCAAAGGTTTCTTTAAGTGAAGAATATTTAATCTTAGAAGAGGTGAAAGAATTTGTTTCAGTTCGGATGGAACTCATTGGCAAAAACCTGAATGACAAACAGGTATTCGAAAAGGTTTTGTTAGACCTTTACCGCCATAAACACGCCTCGCATCCCTCAATGAAGCAATTTATTCTGCGGATAGAGGAAATGGCCGGCAGTTTTGAAACGATTGAGCTCGTAAATAAAACTGCTCCTGCTGGCTTCTCAGAACAGGCGAGTAAATACGAAAAAGACATCACCGACAATCTCTCACAATCAAACGATTTAATTAGGAAATCTGTAGGGGGATTATTGCCCGATTTTTTGATTGCACCTGTAATTGAACGAGTAGAGTATTTTTACAGCACATCGGCCCAAGTACTGGAAGGTTTAACTCTTTTGTGTGAAGCTAACCCTAATGATGAAGAATTGCATGACTATTTGCAGTTTATTTTTGGCTATTTAAAAGAACCCAACAATAATATTGATAGCGAAAAATGGGGTATTTGGGGATACACAGACGAAGCATGGCTAATTTTTATTGTTACAGCCGTATTAACGGAAAAGGGAAAAATACCTGCAACTTTTTTGCAGATTGATTGGACGGCTGTTGAAGGAGCCGGGGAAGTAATTTTTGGTTTATTGGGAGCAGAATTTAAGAATCAGATTGAAAAATATTGCCAAGAGTTCTTTGCATCAAAAATGCCACAGCAACACATTGACCACGAACGGGTAGAGCGAATAAAACAAGGCAGAAAAGACATTTGGAACTCAGCCCTCTTAAGTATTGAAGGTGATTTGGGCTTTTAAGCCGCGGTTATACTAAGTAGTGGGGGTGGATTACATTAAGTTTCTTTGGTCGATAATAGTTAAAATCCATCACCCGGCTGATTATCTTTGCGAAAATTTATTCATATATGAGGACAAAACTTATAATGATGTTACTTCTTGCGTTGTCTTTCTACTCCTGCATTAAGAACGAATCAACCGTAGATGAGCCTGCTGACATACCTCCTTCTGCTGATTTTTCATTTACCGTAGGAAGCGGGGTGTATAAAAGTACTGTAACATTTACTAATGAGTCTCTACATGAAAAAACCTGTCTTTGGGATTTTGGAGATGGACAAACTTCAACAGAGAAATCCCCTCAACATTTTTATGAAAATGCAGGTGTTTTTAAGGTAACACTAACCATAAAAAATAAAGCAGGGGAAAGTACGATAGCAAAAAATGTTACTGTCTCTCAATCCTATTCAAAGTTCTTCCTTGAGAGCGTCCTTTTCCATGGCAATTATGCACCCAATGCGTTTGATCCAAACTCAGATCCTGATATCTATGTTGTAGTAACTAATTCTACTACAGGCCAATCAATAAGATTACAGAACACAGAATACGACTGCCCAACAACGCGTTTGCCAACATGGTGGGTAAATATCGATGGTGCAAGATATCCCTCAATAAATCCGTTCAGCACAAAAATAAATATTGCTTATTGGGATGAAGATAATCCACCAAGCGACCCCGATGATTTAGTAGAGCAATTTGATTTTATTCCCGCAGAACATACTACAGGACCTAATGCTTTCGGAACATCGCTTGAGATATATAAAAAAAACGCTTCAACTCTACTTAGGTTTAATTGGGAATAGTAAAAAAAGTATTTAAAAATTTGAAGCATTATCCTTGGCACTTCTTAATACCTAATAAATGAGTGAGCCTCTATGATAATTGAGTGGGAATAAGTTTCGTAGTTTTTAATAATCAGCACATGAAGATTAAACCAATATTTTACAGCCTGCTAATACTAACCGCTTCTGCGTGCAACAAAGGAGGAGCATCTATTGAAGAGCCGCCACCCCCGCCACCGCCACCACCCACAAAGCCGGTAGCAGATTTCTTCACGGTTACAGGCACTACACCTTTTCAATCAAGAATAGAGTTTAACAATACTACCGTAGGTGCAACTACGTATTATTGGTTATTTGGTGACGGTGAGTCTGATACAGCAACAAACCCCAAACATATGTATAAAAAGGGGGGCACCTATATCGCTCGCTTAATTGCATTCGGTCCCGGCGGAAGTGATACAGTAGAGAAAAACATAGTTGTTTTAAATCCGCCTTCTACATGCGTTATTAAGTCGGTGGAGTTAGAAAATCATAACGGGGGCACTTCATTTGACCAAGGAACATCTTTTCCCGATATCTATATGATAATGGCAACCGCCTCGGTGGTTAACTTCAATGGAAGAAATAATTATTTTTTAAACACATCTTCTTCAACCAAAAGAACGTGGGCCTTCTCACCTGTAATTGCAATCCAATCGATTGAGAAGAGTGTCAAAATTACTTTTTGGGATTATGACGAGGTTGATAAGGGAGACGCTGATGATTTAATGGAAGCTTTTGTTTTCAATCCCTCCGAATATATATCCGGAACTAATCCTTTCCCTACAAAGCTTTTCTTTCAGGGGAAACAAATAAATTTTTCAATAAACTTAGCTTGGTACTAAAGAGGCATGAAAATAAAAATATTTGGCATTTTAATAGTTACATTACTTATCTGCGGAAAAAATATTTATTCTCAAAACCACTATAAAGGTGTCTCATCAAGTAGCGCATTTATTGAGAATAAAGGGCAGATTTGTGATTTAAGTTACTCACCTAACCCATCGGTTTTGTATTTATACAATAGTCCCGGGTTTAATATTCAACTTAAAAAAACAGGATTCAGCTATGATGTTTATACATGGGAGAAACTGAAAAAAACCAGTGCTTCACAACAACACAACCCCAATAATGATAGTATTAATTGGCGTTTCCAAAGGATAGATATTGAGTTGGTAAATAGCAATCCCAATGCATTAATCGATGCAAAAACGAAATCAAGTGATTATGTCAATTATTATAATGTGAACGGTAAAGATAACGGTGTTCTTTACGTATATCAATACCGCGAGATTTATTACCACAACATTTATGACAATATTGATTTACAGTTTATTATTGAAGATAATAAACCCAAGTACAACTTTATTCTTCACCCCGAAGCTGAAATCAATGACATTCTTTTAAGTTTTAGCGGGTATGATGACATTAGCCTTAACGGAAATAATGAAATTAACCTTGTTACCAAACAAGGCAACGTAATAGAAAGTATTCCTACCAGCTATTACGCTGCTGATAAAAAACCCGTTTTTATTACGTTTGTCCAAAAGGGAGAAGGATTATTTGGTTTTGTAGGAGAGTTTGATAATACGGCTACAATGATTATCGACCCAAGTCCTGAAAGAGTTTGGTTAACATATTATGGTAGCGGGGCTGAAGGTGCCAACCGTGTTACTGTTGATAAAGCGGGGAATCCTTTAATCTGTGGTTATACTTCCAGTTTAACTAACATTGCCTCATCAGGACATCAAAATTTTTTAGCCGGAAACAATGACGCTTTTCTAGCAAAGTTTAACGATTCAGGTGCTCGAATTTGGGCCACTTATTATGGCGGCCATACAACAATAGGAGCACAGGATGTTGGGCAATCTGTGGCCGCAGATAACGATAACAATATATACCTGGCCGGTTTAACGGCTAGTACCGATAATATTGGCTTTAAAGGATTTAGAGATACTTTGTACTCTAAAAACTTTTTTGATGCGTTTTTAGTAAAATTTAACAAAAATGGTGTTCGCATTTGGGCGACATATTATGGCGGTAGTAAAGATGATTGGGGCTATGGGGTTTGTACAGATAAACTTGGAAGTGTTTACTTAGCGGGCGAAACACGAAGTAATGACAATATATCTTTCAACGGTCACCAAAACACATTTGCATCAATATCATCAGGCAGTGGTGAGGGTTTTTTGGTGAAATTCGATTCATCGGGCAATAGGATTTGGGCTACTTACTTGGGGGGGCCTAACCATGAGACTATTTCTGCTGCTTGTACCGATGTAAATAACAATGTATTAATTGCCGGCTATACGCTAAGTACTTCAGGCTTTTATCTTAATGGGCATCAAAATTATTTTGCCGGAACTTCAGATGGACTTGTTGCCAAATTTTCCCCTTCAGGCACTCTGCTGTGGAGCACCTATTACGGCGGCTCAGGCAGTGATGTAGTAAACGATATAACCACAGATAAAGATAGTAATGTTTACATAGCAGGAACAACAGCGAGCTCTACAAACATTGCCCATAGAACACTAGCCGCAAATTTGGGAACTAAAGATGCTTTTTTAGCAATGTTTTCTGCCAACGGAACACGGATTATGGGAGCATATCATGGTAGTCCGTCTTCCCTTACCTCGGAAGAAGGAAAAGCAGTGGCTGTTGATAGTGCCGGAAACATTTTTTTAACAGGATACGGAACATTACTAAACTCAAGTAATAGAGAGGATATTTTTTTAGTCTCGTTCCGGTTACACAAGTATAGCAACTGGTATGTGCGAGACAAGGTTGACTATTACACAGGAACCAAGCAAGATTATTCTTACGGACTAGCGACTTATAACAATACATTGTATATGACAGGAGCCACCTACAGCTCGGGCATGGCTTCGTCTTCGTCTTTAGCGTCTATCCATCAAACCTCATTAAGCGGCACTACAAATGCTTTTTTGATGCGTTTTGAGCCTGCTACGATTTTAATTTCAAACGTTCCTCCGGGTCCTTTCTGCTTTGGCGATACTTTCTCTATAAATTACAAATATGTTGGTGTTATGCCTTTGCAAAGCGGTAATGAATTTAGAATCTTCAGCTATGATAGCTTAGGGAGCTTTGATACAAGATTAGGGTCATTAATAACTACTAATACCACCGGAAAAATTTTAGTTACCATCTTAGATCAGAACGTAAAAGCGTATTCACTCCGGATTTGGTCTTCAAAACCTGAGATTTTTGGTGAGTTTTCCGACACTCTTTCAGTTAAAAACAGATCTGATGTTTCATTTCAAGTAGCTAACTATTTTGGTGGGGATACCGCACAATGTTTAAAGGGAAACCGTTTCTTTTTTAATGTTAAACTAACAGATACTTCACAGGTTAAAAGCCATGTGTGGGACTTTGGAGACGGAGACTCCTCATTATTGTGGATTCCAAATAAAGCATATGCTGCGGCCGACACGTATGATATCAAACTAAAAACATTTAGTCCAAGTTATGGCTGCTCAACTGTTACAACAAAACGGGTGTATGTGTGGCCAACTCCAAAGGCTGCTTTTACAGCTGATAAAACAAGTGTTTGTGAAAAAGACACTATTAGATATACTAATAATAGTAGCTCGTCAGGTGAAAACTTATACTATACATGGCAGCTTCCAACATCAGCATATACAAGCGGCACAAGCTCAACATCTAAAGATGTTGTTCAGAGTTATTTTTCCGAAAGATTATTTACCCCTAGATTATATACTAAAAACATTTATAACTGTAGTGATACCGCTGTAGGAACAGGTTTTACTGTTAGCAAGCCGCCTAGCGCATATTTCAGCATTAATTTTTTAAAACCCTGTATAAATGGGAACAGTGTAGCACTTAATAACCAAACAGCAATAACAACTACCTTCCCTAAAAAACTAACCTATTCTTGGGATTTTGGAGACGGAACCATCTCTACAGATGAGTTTCCTACAAAGGTTTATGGTTCAGTTGGCCAAAAGAAAATTCAGTTAAAAGCAACAAACAATGGAATTTGTTCTGACTCAATTAATAAAACCGTTATTATACTTCCAAACCCGGTTGCCGGTTTTACCATTAATAACGATACCCAGTGCTTAAATGGAAATCAATTTGTGTTCACTAATAGTTCAAGTTTACCCGGCGGTGGAGCAACCACTAACTCATGGTTAGTTGGCTCGGCCACTTCATCAGCAATCAATCCGACGTTTACATTGAATAATGCGGGTACTTACACCGCTCGGCTTACTGTTCGTGCATCAACCGGGTGCAGCGACTCTATTGAAAACAACATTCTTGTGCATCCTTCACCAAACCAAACGATCAGCGGCCCTATAACCTCAAAAGGCAAAAAGCAGGACGTATATTCTGTTGTGCAAAATGCCGGTAGTGTTTACCAATGGCAAGTGAGCGGCGGTAGCATAGTTGGTGCAACAAACACTAATCAGGTAACCGTGAAGTGGGATGAAAATGCCGGCTCAATAGGGCAGGTGTTTTTAATAGAAACAAACGCTGTTGGCTGTGTTGGAAACCCATCAGTAAAAATTGTAAACCTTGAACCAAGCAGCATTAGTGGGATAGAAAATATTTATAATATTAATTTATATCCTAACCCTGCAAATAATCAAGTTGGTATAAATATAGGCAGCTATGATAAACACTATTCCACAACCATATTCAATGGTTTAGGCGAGGAAGTGTTTAGTGTAAAAGAAACAATGGGCAACTCGTTACTTCCGCTTGACAACTTTGCAAACGGTATTTACTTTGTTTATATTGAGGGGGAGAACTTTAGCTTCAAACAAAAGTTGGTAATACAAAAGCAATAATTTATTGTTGATTAGTAGGGAGTTATGTTTCGATTCAAAAATTTCTCTTGACAGCAATCCTACTTTTTGCATTACCTTTGCACCAGCTCTTTAAACAACCGCTTATCCAGAAAGACTGAGGGAATGGCCCGATGAAGTCTTAGCAACCCTGTTGGCGACGGTCAACAAAAGGTGCTAATTCCACCCCGAAAGGGGAAAGATAAGTTAGTCGAGATTGACACATAACGTTTTCACGTGCAACGATATACAAAATCTCTTCTGACTTTTCAGGAGGGATTTTTTTTTGCACTCTTATTTCGTGGTCGGCATAGCCGAACGAGAACTTAGCGTGCAATATGCCGATGCATATCGGCATCTCAATGCCAATACATTGTTGGCATCTCAAAAAAATCCTTTCTGAAAGTCCGCGCTTCATTGGCTGCTGCGCGCACCTCTCTTTCTGCCTAAGCGTTGTAACCCGTTTTTTTAACCCTTTTAAAACATTACAACCATGCAGATTGAAACTCAAATTATCCAGCAATTACCCATAGACGAACTTACCGGAGCCGTTTCGGTGCCCATTTACCAAACCAGTACCTTTGTGCAAGAAGCACCCGGCGTACACAAAGGATTTGATTATGCCCGCAGCAACAACCCCACCCGCAAAGCGTTGGAAGATGCCCTTGCCCGATTGGAAGAAGGCGCGGCAGGTTTTGCCTTTGCCAGCGGATTGGCCGCCATTGATGCCGTATTGAAACTGCTGAAAACCGGCGATGAAATACTGGCCGTAGATGACATTTACGGAGGCTCGTTCCGTATATTCACCCACATTTACCAAAAATTCGGGGTGAAGGTAACCTACACCGATACTACGGATGCAGCCAATATTGCCAAAAACATTACTCCTGCCACCCGTTTTGTATGGATAGAAACCCCCACCAACCCCACCCTAAAAGTATCAGACATTGAAGCCATTGCACAAATAGCCCACGCCAACGGCTCGTTGTTGGTGGTTGATAACACCTTTGCCTCGCCTGTATTGCAAAAGCCGCTGTTGCTGGGTGCTGATATTGTGATACACAGTGCCACCAAGTATTTGGGCGGCCACAGCGATTTGATTGCCGGAGCCGTTGTTACCAAAACCGATGAATTGGCCGAAAAAATTAAATTCATCCAAAATTCATCGGGGGGAATTTTAGGGCCCTTTGACTCGTGGTTAGTTATTCGCGGGTTGGAAACATTGCCGTTGCGTGTAGAAAAGCATTGTACCAACGCCCAAAAAATAGCCGATTTTCTAGCCAATCACCCACAAGTGAAAAAGACATTTTATCCCGGTTTGCCCTCACATCCCAACCACGAAATAGCCAAAAAACAGCAAAACGGTTTTTTTGGCGGAGTAATCTCCTTTGTGCTTGAAAACGACACCGTACAAGCTGCCGAAGCCTTTGTAACCAATACCCGCTACTTTAAACTGGCCGAAAGTTTGGGCGGTGTAAAAAGCCTCATTTGTCATCCCGCACAAATGACCCACAAATCTGTACCCGAAGCACAACGTTTGTCGGCGGGTATTGCCTCATCGTTGATTCGTCTTTCGGTAGGTCTTGAAAATGCCGATGATTTAATTGCTGATTTAGAACAAGCATTCATTGCCGTAAAAAATATCGGACAACGGGCAACAGTATAGTTTTTACCACTAAGACGCGAAGGCTCTAAGGAAAATACTTTGTGACTTTACGCCTTAGTGGCTATATAATAATTTTAATAAAATAATAAATGACGAACAAGAGTATAATAAAATTAGGTGTATTTGGTTTTGGCTGCGTTGGCGGCGGATTGTATGAAGTACTGCACAAAACCGGAGGTATAAAAGCCCATATTGAAAAAATATGTGTGAAAAACAGAGACAAAAAGCGCAGCCTGCCCGAAGAGTTTTTTACATACGATAAAAACGATTTATTATTTAACGATAACATTGATGTGATTGTGGAGTTGATAGACGACTCAGAGGCAGCCTTTGAAATTGTGTCAACAGCTTTGAAGAATGGGAAAGCAGTAGTTACAGCCAACAAAAAAATGATTGCAGAACATTTTGAAGAATTATTGCAATTACAGCAAGAATATAATGTGCCGTTGTTGTACGAAGGGGCTTGTTGCGCCAGCATTCCCATTATCCGTAATTTAGAAGAATATTACGACAACGATTTGTTAACCGCGGTTGAAGGTATTTTTAACGGCTCTACCAACTACATTCTTACCAAAATATTTGATGAGAATTTAGATTTTGATACTGCACTAAAACAAGCACAAGAAGCCGGTTTTGCTGAAAGCGACCCGCGTTTGGATGTGGATGGTTTTGACCCTAAATACAAACTGGACATTATTCTTACCCATGCGTTTGGTGCCACCGTAAATCCCATCGATATTTTTAATTACGGAATTACCCGCCTTTCGCCGTTTGATATACAGTACGCCCGTGAAAAAGGCTACCGTATTAAGCTGGTAGCTCAATGTCGTAAAGCAGGCGATAAAATTGTGGCTACGGTGTTTCCTAAATTTATTACTCCTTCCGATAAATTATACACCATAAATAACGAGTACAACGGAATTGTGATTGAGAGCATTTTTGCCGAAACTCAGTTTTTCAGTGGGAAAGGTGCAGGCGCTTACCCCACAGCCTCAGCGGTACTGTCTGATATTTCAGCGCTTACATATAATTACAAATACGAGTATAAAAAACTACTGCAAAACCCTGCCGCCCGTATTTCAAATGATTTTTTGGCAGAGGTATTTGTACGTTTTTCTGACGGTAGCGGATTAAAACCCACAGATTTTGAAACGGTAAAAGAGTTTTACAGCAGCGGAAATAATAATTTTATTATCGGTGAAATTAATTACCAAACACTGGTAACCTCAAACTGGATTAAAAGCAATGAGGTAAGTGTGATTTTTACTGCATCGCCGTTAAAAGTTACCGACCCCGTTGAAGAGCTTGCAGCGTTGGTCGAGGCGTAGGTTATATAAAAGGGTGAATGTGCTTGCCTCTTCTGTAAAAAGCTGGGGCAGTACATTTTATTATCCTTAAAATAACCGCTGTATTTTAGCGCGAACAACAATAGTGTAGATATTTTGTATATTTAAGGTTTGAAACTATTACTGTATGGATCGCAAAATCACAAAAAAATATACTAACGGCGAAGTTACCGTAGTATGGCAACCCGATAAGTGTATACACTCAACCCTATGTTTTACCGGGCTTCCAAAGGTTTTTAACCCTCGTGAACGCCCTTGGATAACGCCAGAAGGGGGTACTACACAACAAATTATTGACCAAGTAAAGAAATGCCCCAGCGGTGCTTTGAGTTATTTTATGAACGATGAGGAGAACAAAGAAGAAGCACATCTTGAGTCGGTAATTGAAGTGCTGTCTAATGGGCCATTGTTGATATACGGCACTCTGAAACTAAAAGACAAAAACGGCGAACAAACATTGGAGAATAAAACCACTGCTTTATGCCGCTGCGGACAAAGCAGCAACAAGCCGTTTTGCGATGGCACGCACGCTAAAGTGAATTTTCAAGGATAATTAAACCATATTAACGGGTTGAAACCCGTTGTTGTTAGCATTACAAATGGCAGGGGACTCAAGTCCCCTGCCATTTGTAATTTTTATAGGGATGGATTTTAATCCGCCCAGAAAATCAGGCTTTACTTTTCTTCCAAAGCTTCCAGTAAATATATCCTCCAACAGCCAAAATGATAATGGCTATAAACTGCGAGTGGGTAAGCAAACCGTCAAACAAAAACCCGCGCGCCTCATCGCCCCTAAACTCTTCGGTGATGCTGCGCCCTACTCCGTAGATAAGGGCGTATAACAATATTAACTGCCCGTGGAATTGCTTGCGGTTGTGTAACCAAATAAGTAATACGGTTATTCCCAACACCATGCCGGCATCGTACAGTTGTACCGGGTATAGCGGTTGGCCGAGTGGTTCGGCAGCGCTTTTTGGGTGAGTAAACACCACGCCGTGTTCAGGACTGCACACGGTACCGTGACAGCATCCGGCCATAAAACAGCCCAGCTTTCCAAAACCGTGTACCAATGTTCCGGCCACGGCTACAATATCAAACGTTTCTAAAACCGGTAATTTATTTCGTCTGAAAAACCAGATAAACGTAGGGACGGCAAAAATAAACGAGCCGTAAAACACAAAACCGCCGCCCAAGTTCTTAAACATTTTTGAAGGCTCTTTCAGGTAAGTTCCTAAGTCTTCAAAATAAAAAAACACCTTACCGCCTACAAATACAGCAATAAAAGCCCAAATAAAAAGCTCGCTGGTTTTGTCAAGATTCAGCCCCAGTTTCTTCCCACGCCACAAGCAATACAGGAAGCCCAATATCACCCCTACTAAAATCATAAAACCATAGCTGTAGATAACTATGTAAGGGCCGAAAAGGCCTTCTAAAAAACCGGGGGACTTAAATCGTAGTAACTCTGGGTACATGGTGTGTGCTTTAAAAACGAAGATATTGTTTTTGGGCGAAAGATGCGGAAGCAGTTATGAAAACAACTGCCTCACAATAGCCGCAGAATAAGGCCCCGCCACTTGTGCAATAAATGCCGGAAAATCGATGTGAGAATTATCATCGGCCACATCGGATATTATGCGAATAATGTTAAAAGGCAATCCATATTCGTGGCATACTTGTGCTACCGCCGCACCCTCCATTTCAACGCACAACACACCAGGTAAATGTTCTAACAACTCGGTTTTGTGTTGAGGCAAGCTAAAAAACTTGTCGCCGCTGGCAATATCACCCACACGCACCGTTGGAGCAGTAATTCCGTATTGGTTAAGCGTTTCCATGTTTAAGGATGCTTGAAGTTGCTCAATGCTCAACAAGTTTTTCACCCGTTCAAACGCTTGTTCACGTTGAATTTGGTTGGTTTCAAAATAGGTTTTCCCCAATAAAGGTATTTCAAATCGCTGCATTAACGGACGGGCGTCCATATCGTGTTGGTACAACCGGTGCCCTACCACTACGTCGCCGATAGACAACAAAGGGCTGACGGCTCCTGCCACCCCTGTAAACAGTAATTGTTTAACTTGGTATTGATGAATAAGGTGCAGGGCGGTTGTGGCCGCAGCTACTTTGCCCCACCGCGAAAAAACAACTACCGCCTCACGGCCAAACAACGTGCCGCTATAGTAGGTGCGCATTCCCGCATTGTGCTGTTGCACACGCTGCATTTGCCCCACAAGCGAATCAATTTCTTCGGGCATAGCGCCCATAATGCCTATCATATTGCGAAGATAACAGGTGTCTTGTTTCATCGGGAATAAATCCCTATGCTATTGATAAAGAGCCAGCACTCTATCCATAGAGGCAGGTCTGCGTACCTGCCGCCGACCCATAATCGTCTTCCCTATAGGAGAGGGAAAAGTTAAGGCACTTTTAGCCGGGTAAGCACCCGGGTTGGGGTAAATAGTTAACGATTTATCCGTCAATGGCATCACTAAATATTGTTCTGTGCGCACTAACCATACATTTATAAATATTAACGATTAAATTGCGAACTCTTTTTAGCTTATAGCAAATGACCGACTACAAATTACCGGAATATAATACGGTACGCAACCACCTTGTTTTTTCAGAGTACGGACGCAACGTACAACGCTTGGTTGAGTACCTTGGCACGATAAAAGACCGTGAAGAACGCAACCGCAAAGCCAATACAGTAATTGCCATCATGGGGAACTTAAACCCCCACTTGCGCGATACTGCCGACTATAAACATAAGTTGTGGGATCACCTGTTTGCCATGTCTAACTTTACGTTAGATGTTGACTCACCGTACCCAATTCCAACGCCTGAAACCATTAACAAAAAGCCGGACAGAGTCCCTTATTTGGGCAACCATATCAAGTTCAGGTTTTACGGCCGCAACGTGCAGTCGATGGTGAAAAAGGCTGCCGAAATGGAAGAAGGAGAAGAGAAGCAGTACTTCATCAACATGATAGCTTCGTTTATGCGCAACAGCAGCAAAAACTGGAACGACGAAAATCTTTCAGCAGAGGCTATTGCAGACCATATCGAAGTATTGTCAGAAGGCAAACTGAAGGTTCGTGCCGAAGACCTTACCCTAAGCGATGTGGGCCGCTATCAACCCAGCAACAATTACAGACCTAACAACAACCAGCGGAACAACAACTTTAAAAACCGTAACAACGGCCACAAAAACCGCAACAACCAAAACCAAAAACAACGCCGCAAATACTAATACGCTGCTATGGCTTTTTTTAAAATACAGGGGGGTAAAAAGCTACAAGGCGAGGTTACGCCGCAAGGGGCCAAAAACGAAGCCCTGCAAATATTATCAGCAGTATTGCTGACACCCGAAAAAGTAACCATTCATAAAATACCCGCCATCCGCGATGTATTAAAACTTATAGAACTGTTGGGCGATATGGGTGTGGCTGTTGAGCAGCTGGGTCCGAACAGCTACAGTTTTGAAGCAAAAAACGTAAACCTTGATTACCTGCGCTCTGATGAGTTTCGCAAAAAAGGGGGCGGACTTAGGGGTTCTATCATGGTGGTGGGTCCTTTGCTTACCCGTTTCGGGCGCGGCTATATGCCAAAACCGGGCGGAGATAAAATAGGTCGCCGCAGGTTAGATACTCACTTTTTAGGCTTTGAAAAACTTGGGGCTGTTACTTCGGTTGAATACGACGAGGCAGGCAATGCCCTATACCGTCTTGAAGCTGAAAAGCTGCAAGGCACTTATATGTTGCTGGATGAACCATCGGTAACAGGTACGGCCAACATTATTATGGCCGCTGTGATGGCCAAAGGCATCACCACTATTTACAACGCCGCTTGCGAGCCCTATATACAGCAACTTAGCAAAATGCTAAACAGCATGGGCGCTAAAATCAGCGGTTACGGCTCAAACCTGATAACTATTGAAGGCGTAGAATATTTGGGCGGTTGTACACATACCATGTTGCCCGATATGATTGAGGTAGGGAGTTTTATTGGTCTTGCCGCCATGACTCAATCCGAAATCACGATAAAAAATGCAGGTATTGAACACTTGGGTATCATTCCCCAAACGTTTGGCCGTTTAGGCATACAAATGGAGTTTAGGGGCGATGATATCTTTATCCCCGCGCAAGAAAAGTACAGGGTAGATACGTTTATGGACGGCTCGATACTTACCATTGCCGACGGGCCTTGGCCGTTGTTTACCCCTGACCTTATCAGTATAATGCTCGTAGTAGCTACACAGGCCGAAGGTAACGTGCTGATACACCAAAAGATGTTTGAAAGCCGCCTGTTTTTTGTAGATAACCTGATTGATATGGGGGCGCAGATTATATTGTGCGACCCGCACCGCGCCAACGTTATGGGGCTTAACCGCCGCTCTACACTAAAAGGTATCACCATGTCGTCTCCCGATATACGTGCCGGGGTTTCGTTATTGATTGCTGCACTGAGTGCAAACGGAACCAGCATTATACACAACATTGAGCAAATAGACCGCGGTTACGAAAACATTGACAGTCGTTTGAAAGCACTTGGTGCCCAGATTGAACGCTTTGAATAAATAAACACGTACAACCCGATAAAAACGGAACTGTTTTTGTGTGATGTATAGAAATGGATAAAACCAAAATGAAGAAATACACCCTTTATGCACTTCCATTAGTAATGGTTTTTGGTATTGGTTTGGCCTTTGCGGTTGATGTTACAAAAAAAACCAAAGAGAGCGAACGCGCTGCAATTACTGAGGCCATCAGGCAAAACCCGCCCGAAGTGGGTGATGCTGCTCCCGAAATTGCACTGCCAACCCCTAATGGTGATACGCTGCGCTTATCAGCATTAAAAGGAAAAATCGTGTTGATTGATTTTTGGGCTTCGTGGTGCAAACCTTGCCGTTCAGAAAATGTAAATCTTGTTAAAACTTACAACAAGTATAAAAGCATAGGCTTTAAAAACGCCTCGGAGTTTACCGTATTCAGCGTATCGTTAGATAATAGCAAAAGCAGCTGGCAAGCGGCCATTGATAAAGACCGTTTGAGCTGGGAATACCACGTATCGGATATGTTAAAGTGGGAATCAGGCCCCGTAACCACTTACGGAGTTGAGGCGATACCCGCCAACTTTTTGCTAAACGAAAAGGGAGTGGTGGTAGCTAAAAACCTTCGTGGTGCCGACCTTGACAAAGCCCTTGAAAGCTTACGATAGCTAAAAGCACACACTTAAACCACTAAGGCGCAGAAACACTTTATTTAGTGTCTTTGCGCCTTAGTGGCTTTATATAAATCAGGGTTCTGTTTTCTTCTACTATACGAGACGGTTACACCATTACCAGTTTGCGGTGTTTCGCCACCAGTTCGCCCACAAAGTCGGCGGTTTCATCGGGGTAATCAATGTGTATGTGCTTGCCGTATTCAATCCAACTATTCAGCTGGTTCAAAAAGTTTCCGTTTATTTCAGTAATCACCGTACAGCCCGCCTTTTTAGCACCCAAAGCATTGCAATGCTGCTCGTACTGGCCAATCATGGGTACTACCATCACTTTTTTGTTTAAGAAAATAGCCTCGGTAGGAGCTTCAAATCCGCCGGCGGTAATTAAGCCCATACAGCCCTCAAGGCTCTTTGTATAAGCATCGCTGTTAATTGGGTACACGAATGTGTTTTCGACTCTGTAAGGAGTTTTTGTGTGCTTGCTGAATACCTCAAACTTTACCCCGTTTACTTTGGTAAATTTTGTCACCAAAAACTTATCGTCGTGGGCGGGTAAATACACCGTAACATGGCCGAGGTTTTCAGGCTCCAGCCTGCGGATATCCTCGCGGATAACGGGGGTACGTATAAAATTGTCGTACCGCTCAAAGTGAAAACCGATATGTTCTTGCGAGGGGGAATAGTTGCGGAAAACCCACTCTACAAAGGGGTTCTTTTTATCAGGCCGGGGTGTGTTCGGAGATAGAAACGCCGCTTGGTGGCTCATGGCTACGCAGGTTTTTCCGCGCAGTTTACAAGCCCATGCCGTAACGGGTTCAAAATCGTTAATTATCAAATCGTAGTTGTGCACCGGAAAATCCCACACATCCTTCATTAGTTTAAAGGTGCGCATGTTTTTCCAACTGTCCCAAAAATCTACACCGCCTTTTTTACCAAACGTAAAACTCCAGCCGTGCAGTTTGTATTTCACGGGGTGGTTCACGTTCACCTCACTTTGGGTTCCGCTGATAAGTACATCCAGCTCACCGTTATTAGCCAAATGGGGGATAATCTCCCTTGCACGGCTCACGTGGCCGTTACCTGTCCCCTGTATGGCGTATAATATCTTCATAAACGTGCTGTATTTTGGGGGCAATCAGTGCATCAATCTCATCCTTATCCAAAGCATCCTCCGCCTTATCAAAGCCCATATCTTTATAAAAATTAAACACCCTCCACTCACCGTTCACATATTCCAACGAGGTTAGGTTCTCTACCCAGTCGCCGCTGTTAAGGTACACCACTTTGCCCTTTTCGGTCACCACTTCTTTCATCATGGGTTGGTGTATGTGCCCGCAAGCCACGTAATCGTAGCCGCTCTCAATAGCAATCTCCACCGCAGTGTGCTCAAAATCATCAATAAACTTAATGGCCTGCTTCACCCCGCTTTTTATCTTTTTTGATAACGATACCTTACCGCGGCGCAATATATTTTCAGAAATAAAGTTTACAAAGCGGTTTAGCAATATCAGCAAATCATAACCCCAACCACCCAGCTTGGCCAGCCACTTACTGTGCTTCATGGTGATATCAAACACATCACCGTGAAAAAACCACATCTTTTTGCCATCCATTTCAAGCACCAACTTGTTGTCAATCTTAAAGTTGTTCAACTCAAAATCGGCAAAGCGGCGCAGCATTTCATCGTGGTTTCCGGTAAGATAATGCACCTGTGTGCCGTTGTTTATCATTTTCACAATGCGTTGCACCACCTTCATGTGGCTTTCGGGCCAAAAGCGTTTGTTAAACTGCCATATATCAATGATGTCCCCGTTGAGTATCAATATCTTGGGGTTAATTTTTTTAAGGTACTTGTTCAGTTCCTTAGCGTGGCAGCCATACGTACCAAGGTGTACATCAGATACTACGCAAATATCAAGCGGTCGTTTAGCCATAAAAATTAATGGGCGAATGTGGTACGAAGTTTTAAAGTAATTCTTACCATTGTGTTACGCTTCGTTTAATAAAACTAACAGAAAAGCAGGGTTTTAAGTGGATAAACAACCAACCGTATATTATTACCTTCAGTATGTTATTAAAACATTAATATATAGCCGCTTATGGGTGGCTTTTTGTGTTTTTGCGTTCACACAAACCGCGTTTGTGCTTTTTACAGAGGTAAAAGGCATCTCTGTTTACTCGGTAATTCTTGCGTTGGGCAGTTACTTGTTGTATGTGCTGCCGTTTTTGTATTACGGTGCCAAGGGAGTGATACGGGCATCAAACCCTCGCCAGTTATGGGTTGAGAAACGACTGAACCGTTTGTACATCACAACTACTTTGGTGGCACTGGCTACGCTCGCCATGGCTTTTTTTTACTTTGATGTGTTTTTACGCGTATTGTATTACAGCGCACCTGTTGGCCTGCTTACGGTTTTGTATGAGTTGCCTTTGATACGTTTTAGGGGACGTTTTATGGCTTTGCGACAAATAGGCTGGCTAAAACCTTTTTTACTGGCGCTTGTGTGGTGGTACATGGGTGCTTATGTAGTAGCAATAGACAAGGCAGATGATATTAGTTGTTTTGTCACTTATTTAACCATTACGGATAAATGGCTGCTGTTTCTGCAATATGTTTTGATGTTGGTATTGAGTGTGCTGTTTGATGTGCGCGATACGGAGGCCGACCGTTTGGCGGGCATACGCACGTGGCCGGTGGCTTTGGGCATTGCACCAACCAAAAAAGTGTTGCTGTTGCTTTGCTTGTTAAGCATTTCAGTAGCTACTACGGTGCTACCGTCAGGTGGTTTTATACTGTGTTATGCTTGCGTATTCGGCCTTTTAGCTGTTTATACGTTTTTGCCCTTGTACAAATTACCTTGGTGGTTTTATGATATAGCGGTTGACGGCATATTGGTACTGCAATGGGTATTGTTGGTGGTATTGCTTTAAGGAGATTACCATTACTCAACAACATGGGGTATAAACCTACTGTGGTTATTGGTAATTAATCCCTCGCTTTCGCGGATGCCTATCCCGGCCGATTCTCCGTCTATCATCCAACTGCCTATTACAGGCAATGGTCCAAAATGGTTTTGCAGTTTATAATACTGCTGAAACACATAACCTTCGTCGCCGTAATCCCCATCACTAAACTCTTTCATCGTATTGTTTTCTACAATGGTAATATTAGCCCCCTCTCTTGAAAAGAAAGGCTTTTTAACAAAATTACCGTTTAGCTTTTCCGCAGAATAATAAGCAGGCAATAGGTTAGGGTGGTTAGGGAAAAGCCGCCACAGTAAAGCCAAAATAGCCTTGTTTGATAGTAAAACCTTCCAAGCAGGTTCCATCCAATATACTTGGGCATGGGTGTTTACCAAAGGCTCTGCAAACTCTTCGTGTGCCATCCACTCCCAAGGGTATAGTTTGAAGCAGTTTTTTATGCCGTTCATTTCCATATCAACAAACTGTTGGGTAAACTCTTCCCACCCAATATCGCCAATGGGTATAAAGGCCGTTTTTATTCCTGCTTGTTCGGCACAGTCGCGTAAATATTCTACCGTAACAAGGTCTTCTTGCGAGTCTTCAACCGCAGCAAAATACAAAGTGCCATTATGCAAATACTGTTTAAGTTCCTTCCATTTTGCAAGTAAACGGTCGTGGATGGAATTAAATTGATCGGCATTGGGGAAGGTTTCTTCCAGCCAAAACCATTGCACTACAGCCGACTCGAACAGACTTGTGGGAGTATCTGCATTATATTCCAACAGTTTCGGCGGGTTATGCCCGTCGTACAACAAATCGAAACGACCGTAAATAGAAGGATAATCATTGTCCCAACTGCTGCGGATAATCCTCCGCATGTTTTCAGGTATTTTAAACTCGTCAAAAAGGTCGTTGTCAATAATATGCTGTACGGCATGCAAGCACATACCATGTAGCTCGTTAGATGCCGTCTCTAGTACTTCAATCTCATTTAATGTAAAGTGATAATAGGCGTTTTCTTGCCAGTATTGTGAGCCGGTAGAGTGGTAGCTGAAGCCGATTTCTTCAACTTTGTGTTGCCAGTTTTTTCTTGGCGATATAGGTACTCGCTTCATGGTTATCCCCCAACATAATGATTGCCTCGGCCGGTTTTTCCAAAGCCGCTTCTTGAGACAGTTCTTGCGTATAAGGAAGATTTTTTGGAGATATTATTTGATTCCATTCCTATGCGAGAATAGCGCCCGTTTTGGAATAAACCGAAAGACCTGAAATGGTAATAACCGCCGCCGTGATAATAGGGGCGAGAATAGGATGCTGATGTATCGGTACGCAGATACATTTTGTTTTTGGGCATATCTCCTTCTTTATTGCTGCAAGCCGAGAGCGATGTGCCTACAATAATGAGTTTGATTATTTTAGACTTTTTCACCGCTATTTTACTGTAATAAAGAACTCGTATTCGTTTGGCACCTTTATCTTTCTTTCTCCCCCTTCCTCCTCAACAAGTTCTGTTTTAGAGCCTGTGTACGGAACAGTGTCGTATATAACCTGTTCTTTTATGAGTGCGTTTTTGTAGAATATTTTTTTGGTGGTTGAAATTACAAAAGCAGTATCGTCTAATGGGGTCGAGTCAAAAACTACCTCAACCGAGTTTTCAGTCTGTAATTTAGCCAACTCCATGGCGGGTTTTTTGGTATAATACAGCACTAAAAAAACAATAATGAGAACCAAAGGAACGACGATAATCAGCGTTTTAAGTTTTCTGTTTTGATCTTTTACAAGTTGTACGCTTCTTCTTACCATTAAAAGCAGTTTTTATCAAATATTCACCTTCTTTTTCACAATGTACTCAGGGCGGTCTTTCACTTCGTCGAAAATGTTGCCGATGTATTCGCCCAATACGCCTACGGTAATTAGCTGTACCCCCCCAAAAAAGATGATAGTGATAATGAGCGAAGCCCAACCGGGTACTTCTTCCAAATCGCCGTTTATCTTTTCAACTATAACAATAGTGGTCAAAATCAACCCGATGAGTATGCTTACCAACCCAAGATTAAGGGCAAGTTTTAGTGGTTTTTTGCTGAAATAGAACATCCCGATGCTGGCCAAGTGCAGCAGCTTGCGCAGCGAGTATTTGGTTTCGCCGCCGGCACGACCCGGGCGGTTGTAATAGAACGGTGTTTGCGAAAAGCCCATCCAACTGATAATACCGCGAACGTATTTGTTCTTCTCGCGGAATTGCTTGAAGGCATCTATCACGTGGCGGTCAATCAAACGGAAGTCGCCCGAATCTAAGGGTAAATCCACTTCTGAAAGGTAATTCACCGTGCGGTAAAAGCCTTTGTAGGCCAGTTTTTTAAAGAAACCAACGCCCTCTCTGTTTTGGCGTACGCAATACACCACGTTGGCCTGTGTTTCTTTATACTTTGCAATAATATCGGGGAAAAGCTCCGGAGGGTCTTGCAAATCGGCATCAATAATAATAGCAACGTCGCCCGTAGCTTCGCAAATGCCTGCGCACACGGCAGGCTGGTGACCGAAATTGCGCGAAAACGAAAGCAGTTTAATGTTGGGGTTGGTGGCCGCGCGTTCTTCTAAAATAGAAAGCGTGCCATCACGACTGCCGTCGTCAATAAAAATAACCTCGTAGTTGGTGTGGTAGCCGTTGGTATTTATCACCCCCATCAATCGGTCAAAAGTGGTGGATATAACGTCTTCTTCGTTATAGCAAGGGATAATTACCGATAGCCTAAGTTGTTCGCTCATTTATTTAACTTTCTCAAAAACTGCTATCTGGAAACTCCTGTCTTTGGCAGTAACCATCAGCGGTTCTAAAAATTTATATCCGTTTTGTTCAAAATATTCAGGCATTACACTGCCGGGTGTACGGTTGGGGCGGTAGCCGTAGTGGCTGTCCCAAACCATTAAACTACCCACCGGGGCCGCCATAATGCTGGCACTATCAAGCGTGCCTGTTTTTTCTTTGCGGCTGTTGGTTTCAGTAAGCCAATAGTACCAAATGTTTGAGTGGTTGCAATACAAGGGGCGGTCTTTCAAATCGCCTTGCTTGTTAAGGCGCTGTACCAATTGACGCACTGATACATTTTCTTCCGATAGTTTGTATGGGTGTACTTCTTTGCTGGCGTACAGTAAACCCAATCCCGTAACCACACCCGTTAGTGCCAATCCTTTCAGCGGCACAAAATAGAGCGCAGCCCCTGCCAACACAAACACAAAGGGGAAAAAGTCTTTTATTTTATCTTCTGTTTTTGGGTCAATGGTAAATTTCAGGTAGCTATGCTCGTAAGTCATAAAAATCAATACGAATACAGCAAGAGCGCCCAAAACAACCCCTAACTCTGATAAACTTGGACGTTTAAGCCACAACAAACTTAGTGCTCCTAAGGTTGCTACCAGTGGCGAAATGGCCGTCATATAGCGCAGGTTACCGCCGGTTGCAGGGCCAATTTCAGGGCTTTTAAGGTTAAATATACAGTGAATGGCAAAGAAGAATACAAAGGGCACAAACACAAACAATACTTCTGAGTCTTTGCTTTTCAACCATCCTTTTGATACTGCGGCTTTAAGTATTTGATAGGTGGCAACGGCCAGCAATGCTATTTGGATAGCTCCAAAAACCACTGCCGACATTAATATGTAATGCTCTAATCCTTGTTTGGGGTATTCTTTAGCATAGGCTGCTGATGTGGCAGCAGCTTCGGTAATCATGTACCAAAAATCACCTTTGGCACTAAGTGTCCACAAAGCATATAGAAGCGGGAAAACTCCCAGGGCTATCATAGGCACCCACTTGCGCTTAATTAACAGATACAAGCCCATTAAAAGGGCTAAGGGAATAAGTTCTTGGCGTATTAACACATCGTACGAAAGCAACAGCGAACTAAACAGCCATTTTTCTTTTAAAGCCAGATAAACGGAGCCTATTAGCAATACGCCTGAAAGTATATCAGCGTAGTTGCGGAAAGAAATCTCAATCCAAACAGGTTGTAGGGCAGCTAATACAAAGGCAAACACAGCCGCTTTTTTGTTAAAATGCTGGGCAGTTTTAGCGGCCAGCCAGCATCCCAAGGCACTAATGGCGCAGTTAAACAACACCACAAACTTGTAGCCCAATAAAGCAGGCAAGGCATACAGCAGTTTGTAGCCGGGTTTTGCCCAGTTACCCATTACGCTGGTAGGGTCGTCCCAAAAGCCCAGCATACTCATAAAGTGGGCAATTTCATCGTCCTGATAAAACCCTACTGATTTGGTTGAGTAAAAGTAAAACCCTACCAATGCGGCGGCAGTCAGTATCCACAAGTGCGACTCTTTACTGCCAAAGCCCTCTTGTTGGTCTATTACTGCAGCGGCAGTATCTTTTTTCGGTGTTTCTTTTTTTGCCATTCGTCTTAACTAAGATTTTTAGGATGAAGGGATTATAGGATTGTTTTTATTATCAGGGTGCTTAGTATTGTATATGCGTTTAAACTCTAAACTTTTCGCCCCGAAATTAATTAATAAACCAATGGGCAGTTTATACGCCTCAAGATAATTTAATGCTTGGGCTAAATGTAAATCTTCTAAAGCCGATACTGCTTTTAGCTCCACCATTATAGAGTCTTCCACAAAAAAATCAACCCGTCTTGTTCCAATTTCCGTTTCCCGATAAATTATTGTCATTTCTTTCTCGCGTTCAAACCGAAGGCCTTGACTACTCATTTCAAGCGCAAGAGCCCTTTGGTAAATAACTTCTTGAAAACCACTACCCAAAAAACTATGAACAGCCATACTACAGCCAATAATTTTATGAGTGGTTTCTTTATGAATCATAGAATCATTAAATCCTTACTATCCAAGTTCTGACAACCTTTCAAAGAAACAATAAAATAGCCGTATTTTGCACCCTCAAAATGGATAAACGCTACTACAAAGAGTATTACACTCTAGAACGCGGGCATTGGTGGTTTACCGTGCGTGCCCAAATATTGGAGGATTATGTGCGCAGGAATATATACAAAGGCAGCCCGCTTAAAATTTTGAACGTTGGGGTGGCAACGGGTGCTACCAGTGATATGCTGGCAAAGTTCGGTGAGGTTACCTCGCTGGAGTATGATGCCGATTGTTGTGCCTTTTTGCGTGAAGAGCTGAATATGGAGGTGATTAACGGTTCAGTACTTGAGCTGCCGTTTGGTGCCGGCGAATATGATTTGGTGTGTGCGTTTGATGTGATTGAACACGTAGAGGATGATACGCTGGCCGTACGCGAAATGAAGCGTGTGTGCAAACCCGGCGGAGATTTGTTTATTACCGTTCCTGCGCTGATGGTGCTTTGGAGCCAACACGACAAGGTGAACCATCACTTCCGTCGCTATAAGATGAGTGGTGTAAAAGCCTTGTTTGAAAGAGATACCGACGGCTCAGAGCGATTTTCAAGTTATTTCAACTCGCTGCTGTTTCCTCCCATTTTTGTATTCAGGGTGCTTTCAAAACTATTGCCCAAGCGTAGCACAAAAAACAACTCAGGATCAGATTTTGGAGTGTTCAACAATGGTTTTACCAATAAACTGTTGGCAGCATTTTTCAGGATTGAATTAAGCTGGCTTCGTTTCTCAAAATTTCCTGTGGGGGTTTCTATACTGTATAGCTGGAAGAAGAAAGGCTAAACTATGAATCCATGAACATTCGTCTTTCAACCGTTGAGGATATTGAAAGAATGCACGCTATCCGCATGGCGGTGAAAGAAAATATCCTGAATACTCCGCACCTTGTAACCCGCAATGATTATGTGCAAATGCTTAACGAAAAGGGCAAAGGATGGGTGTATGAAGAAAACGGGGTAATAAACGGATTTGCTATTATTGATGCTGAATTAAAAAACGTGTGGGCGTTGTTTGTCCACCCTGAAAGTGAACAACGCGGAATAGGCAGGAAACTGCACGATGAACTAATTAGTTGGGCAAAAGAACAAAACCTTGATAAATTGTGGCTCACCACCGACCCGGGAACAAGGGCAGAAGGCTTTTACAGAAAAGGGGGCTGGGTTGAAAATGGCATGGCAGGTAATGAAATTCGCTTTGAGTATAGTCTTTAAAAAAACTCATAAAACGATAATGCCGCTGTAATTTATACAATTACAACGGCATTCAGGTTCAAATAAGTTTATCTATTACTCTACCGTAACTGATTTTGCAAGGTTACGGGGTTGGTCAACATTGCGCTCAAGCATTACGGCGATGTTGTATGCCAACAGCTGTAGCGGAACAATAGCCAGTAATGGAAGGAAACATTCTTGGCAATCAGGGATGTAAATCACATGGTCGGCCATTGTTTTTATGTGGTCGTCACCTTCAGTAGCTATAGCAATTACGCGGCCTTTACGGGCTTTTACCTCTTGTATATTGCTCACTACTTTTTCGTAGTTGCTATGCTGTGTGGCAATTACTACCACAGGCATCTCTTCGTCAATCAGTGCAATAGGCCCGTGCTTCATTTCAGCAGCAGGGTAGCCTTCTGCGTGTATGTACGATATTTCTTTTAGTTTTAGCGCGCCTTCAAGAGCCACAGGGAAACCAAATCCACGGCCTAAGTACAAGAAGTTTTTAGCGTCTTTAAACTCACCGGCAATGTATTTAATCTGTGCAGCGGTATTGTCAAGTATTTGCTGGATTTTATCGGGGATAGTTTCCATCTCAAACGAGATTTTACGGAAATTTTCCTCGCTGATAGTGCCCTTACGTTTGGCAACCGCCAGTGCTATAAGAGTTAGTGCGGTAACCTGTGCGGTAAATGCTTTGGTAGATGCTACTCCAATTTCAGGGCCCGCGTGTGTATAGGCTCCAGCATCGGTAGTACGGGGAATTGATGAACCTACTACGTTGCAAATACCAAAAATGGTTGCTCCGCGAGACTTGGCTAGTTCAATTGCAGCCAACGTGTCGGCTGTTTCGCCCGATTGTGATACGGCAATTACAAAATCGCCTTCGCCTACAATAGGATTACGGTAACGGAATTCTGAAGCATATTCAACCTCAACGGGTATGCGGGCAATTTCTTCAAACAAATATTCGCCTACAATACCGGCAATCCACGATGTGCCGCAGCCCACAATTATTATTCGCTTCAAGTTCACCAGCTTATCCATGTACTCGGTAACACCGGCCATGTGTATGCTGTTATCAGAAACGCTGATACGTCCGCGGAAACTATCGCGAATTGAGCGGGGCTGCTCGTAAATTTCTTTAATCATAAAGTGGTCGTAACCGCCTTTTTCAATTTGCTCAAGGTTCATCTCAAGCTCCTGTATGTAAGGGGTTTTCACCGCATTATCAATAGTTTTTATAGTTAGCTCATTGTTTTTAATAATGGCTATTTCGCTATCGTTCAGATAAATTACATTTTTGGTGTATTCAATCAAAGGAGCCGCGTCAGAAGCAATAAAGTGTTCATTATCTCCAATGCCCAATACCATAGGGCTGCCTTTGCGTGCACCAATTAAAAAATTAGGCTCGTCTTTGTTCACAATAACAATAGCGTAGGCCCCAACCACTTCGCTAAGACCAAGACGAACAGCTTCTTCAAAAGGGCAATCTGTTTTTTGTTGAATTTCTTCGATAAGGTGTATTAATACCTCCGTATCGGTTTCGCTTTTAAACTCATGTCCGCGCGACATTAGTTCTTTTTTCAGCGAAGAATAGTTTTCGATAATGCCATTGTGAATAATGGCCATGTTGCCTCTTTGCGAAACGTGAGGGTGGGCATTAACATCATTAGGCTCGCCGTGTGTGGCCCAGCGAGTATGACCGATACCAATATTACCTGTAATGTCCTCGTTCCTTACAGCCTCTTCAAGTTCACTTACCTTGCCTTTTTTCTTAAAAATCTTAAGATCGTGATTAAGCAGCGCTACCCCTGAGCTATCGTAGCCCCTGTACTCTAAGCGCTTTAGTCCTTTAATAAGGATAGGATAGGCCTCTCTGGGGCCTATATAACCAACAATACCACACATAAAAATAACGAATTAAAAAACGATTAAAAGGTACTTTATTAACGCCCCTTTTTTAACGGGTGCGTAAATTTACAGTTTGCATTTCAAAATCAAAAGGGCGGTTATTTAACCGGCTAATATTTCGCAATTGATGAAGTAGTTCTTCAAACTGCGAAAAGTTTACCGATTGATGCCCGTCTGATAGTGCATTATCTGGGTCGTTATGGGTTTCTACCATCAAACCGTCGCTGCCAACAGCTATTGCTGCAACCGACAACGGTGCAATAAGTTTTGAAAGCCCCGTTCCCTGGCTGGGGTCAACAATCACCGGCAAGTGCGAAAGCTCTTTTACCAGTGCAACAGCCGATAGGTCTAATGTATTCCTTGTAGCTGTTTCAAATGTACGAATTCCCCGTTCACACAATATTACTTTTTCGTTACCACCCAACAAAATGTGTTCGGCGGCAAGCAGCCACTCTTCAATAGTGGCACTTAACCCGCGTTTTAATAAAACGGGTTTATCAACTTTTCCCAGCCCTTTCAAAAACTGGTAATTGTGCATATTACGTGTGCCTACCTGCAAAATATCGGCATATTCTAATACTTCATCCAGTAGTGAGTAGTCCAAAACCTCGGTCACCACCTTCATATCAAACTCATTAGCAACTTTGCGCAGCAATTCCAGCCCTTGTTTTTTCATTCCCTGAAAAGAGTAGGGAGAGGTGCGGGGCTTGTAAGCTCCGCCGCGCAAAAACTTGATGCCGTTTTTTGAAAGAAACGAAGCAATATCATACAATTGCTGCTCGCTTTCAACGGCGCAGGGTCCCGCTATCAATACCGGATATTCTCCGCCAATTTCAAGCGAACCTGTTTTAATCACAGTAGGATTCTTTTTCCATTTGCGGCTGGCAAGCTGGTAAGAAGTTCCAATCTGGGTGATTTTTGAAACCGTTTTAAGGCTTTGCAAATATTGTATTTGTGTATCGTTAATGTATGAAACAATAACGTATACAGGGTTTGAAGGAATGGGGGCAAAATGGTATGTAAGCCCTTCTGCCTTCAAAAAGTCTTCAACGGTTGGGCAGCCTTCTGCCAAATGATTACTTAATTCTACTAACACTTATCGTACTTTTATAACGTGCAGCCTTAGCTTTATGCCCCTTTCAATACCTTTACGGGTATCCAACGTTAGGTGGCCTGCGCTAATAGGATTGTCAGAGGGTATCCTCAAATAAAAACCCTTGTTATAGTTTATACCGTAGTTGCGGTTTTCGTTCACTACGTATTGCAGGTGTCTTGGAATATTAAAGGTGTACTGCTGCCTGTCGCTATTGTATTTCCCGTCAAACAAATCCGCTTCGCTGATTGCATCAGCTACTAACGAAACCGCATCAGTCGAATCGCGAAATAGCAACAACAGTCGTTTTGGTGCATCAAATCCCGCGCCAATTCCTAACGCATTTGACGAAACAGTTAAATTTGCCCCAACAATCGCATACCGGCTGTCTTTTGCAAAATTGTCAAGTCCCGGAATTTGAATCAAAACACGGGTTCCGGCCATCGATTGCAAATAACATTCATCGTAGTTAGCACCTACGGTAAATTGTGTTTGTGCGTTGGTGCCTGCAAAGTTGTGGTTAAATAAATTGGCAAAAGCCGAGTTGTCTTTACTTATCGGAAACAGCACTTGCTGTGTATCATTATAGTAAACACGTATACCCGAAATGCCCGAAGTAAGGTTCATGTAAGCAACAGCACCGTCGTTTTGCGGCAATGTGCTGTTATCAGCCTCTACACGAATACCCCGTATAAAATCCTGAAAAGCGGTATTGGTAGCAAAGTTGCTGGCCGTTCCGTTTATAATTTTTGTGCCAAAGGTTGCATTATCCAACTTTAAACGCAGTTGGGGAGCCTCTTTGGTAGTAGTTCCGTTAAAAGTAATACTCACACTATCTTTAACATTTAAGTTGGTAGAAAGTGTGGCAATGGGGGCAGGATTGTAAAGAATATTTCTTCGCGAATAGTATTGTGAGTCGGGACTTAAAACCTCGCTCACTTCATATGCTTTTAAAGTGATGGGAGTATTGGGGTTTCCCTGAAAGTTGTCTTCGCCTGAATACGACATAACTAAGAACACCGAATCAATAGTGCTGCCTGCCGGAAACGTAAAGTTGCTGGATGATGGGAGCGTGAAGTTAACAGCAATGCCTGCGGTTGATTTTCCGTAAACTGTGCTGTTAAGTGCACCCAAAATCTGCAACGATAGGTTGCTGGTGGCAAACGAATCTTCGGGCAGGGTACGCGTATAAAGAGTAAAGGTATCAATAACCATTACCTGTGGGCTGGTTCCTGTGTTTAGCCCTAATTTTTCCTCGTCGCTTTTGCACGAAAAAAGGGTGATGGCGCAGATGAGCGCCGCCACCCCCCAATAAAATCCTGTTTTTTTCAAGTGTTAATTGTTACTTGATAATATTTCGTCGTAAAAACGTAAATAATTGTCTGCATATTGTTGGTCATCGTCGTGGGTTAGCACGGGTCTTTCCAACTTGCTAATGGTGTTTTCCACCTCTGGGTCAATATTACCTCCGGCCCTAACTACAGCATCAGCATGTGTAATAGCACCAAGGTATAGGCCGTTGCATGAGCCGTTATCATAACAGGCCATTTGCTCAGGTTCAATATTGTTAAGGCTGGCTTTGCGGGCGAAATCTTCGCCTAGGTTTTCCTGAAATTCTTTTTCAAAAATGCTGTAAATAACTTTTGAGTTTTTAAATACAGGCTCGTTTTTGTAAATAGTTTTCAGGTAAAGAGGGATAAGACTGGTCATCCAGCCTTGGCAGTGAATAATGTCGGGAGCCCAACCTAATTTTTTAACGGTTTCAAGGGCACCTTTACAAAAAAAGATGGTGCGCTCATCGTTATCAGGGAAAAACTGGTTTTCCTCGTTATGATAAAGCGCTTTGCGGTGAAAGTACTCTTCGTTGTCTAGAAAATACACTTGCATTTTGGCATCGGGTAAAGAGGCTACCTTGATAATCAACGGGTTGTCGTTATCGTCGATGGTGATGTTGATGCCCGAGAGGCGTACTACCTCGTGCAAGCGGTTGCGGCGCTCATTAATCAAGCCAAAACGAGGGACAAGAACCCTAATTTCGTTGTCTTTTTCTTGAATGGCTTGTGGAAGCAGGCGTGCAATTTCTGAGACTGATGATGTGCTTGTCAGAAAAGGGCTCATTTCTGATGAAACGAACAGAACTTTTTTTCTTCCCATATTGCAGTAAAAATGTGTTTGCAAAGTTACTTAAAATAATCCAATATTGCCAATTTTCCACAAAATGATGTTAATAGCTGTAAGTGCGTGATTATCTTTACTAAAATATCTCAAATCAATAAATTTTTAACCGGTATTGCGCAAAAAGGCAGCAGTATTGGCTTTGTTCCTACTATGGGTGCTTTGCACGAGGGGCATCTTACTTTAATCAGAAAGGCTAACGATGAAAATGATGTTTCAGTATGCAGCATTTTTGTGAACCCTACGCAGTTTAATAACCCCGAAGACCTTAAAAAATATCCCCGCCTGATTGAAAAAGACATTTTGCTGCTTGAAAAAAGCGGTTGTGATGTGCTTTTTTATCCCAATGCCGACGAGATGTATGCAAAGGATGAGGGCCTGCTAAACGTAGATTTATTGGGCATTGATAAACGGCTGGAAGGCGAACACCGCCCCGGCCATTTTAAAGGGGTGGCCACTATTGTAAAAAAGTTGTTTGATGCAGTAGCTCCCCACAAAGCCTATTTTGGTCAAAAGGATTATCAGCAGGTGCTGGTGGTGAAAACGATGGTGAAGCAACTGAACGTGCCGATTGAAATTATTGCGGTGCCAACGGTGAGGGAGGAAAGCGGACTGGCTATGAGCTCACGGAATTTGAGGTTGACGGATGAGGAAAGGGAGAATGCCGCCGAAATATACAGAGTACTGGTGTGGGCAAAAGAAAACCTTACCAAGCTGGAAGCCGGGGAGATTGAAAAAGTAGGAGGGGAGAGGCTGGCAAAAATTCCCGGAGCTGAGGTTGAATATTTTGAACTGGCGGACGGTGAAACCCTTGCCCCGCTGGTTGAATACAAAATGGGTCAAAAAGTAGTGGCCTTAACTGCTGTCCAGGTAGGGGCTGTGCGCCTTATCGATAATATGGAGATTGCCTAAAACTCTTTGAAAAAACCGGAGATTAAAAACTCCATAAAGTACCAGTTTCCGTTGTGTCTGAATGCTGCATATGTTATTGAGGCTGTTTTGTCGCCAATGCTTGTATGAAAGGTAATTCCCCAAGGGCCCTCATAGGTTTCCCAAGGATTTTCTACCTCTAAGCTATCATAATGTAATTGTTTCAAGTCAACCTTTTTCTTTTTGGCGGTTGAAAGCACATCTTCAAAATCAATTTTCAGTTTTTCACTATCCACGGTTTGCTTTATTATCTGCTCGTCGGTAAATGTTTTTGCCTCCGGATAAACCGCCCGGTAAACATCGGGTGTGGCGAACAGCTTTTTTAGGTCTTCAATGTTGCCGCTTTGCAGGGCTTGCAAAACTCCTTTACTCAATGCTGCAGAATCTTGGGCGTTGGCGGCAATCAAACTAAACAGCGATACAGCGGTTAAAAACAGTTTTTTCATTAGTTTAACTTGTTTTTAAGAATTTTATCAAGGTTTTGAGCATCAATCCGTTTGTATAAGATGGTTTTATTTTCATCAAGCACAATAATGGTGGGTGTAGTTCTTGCGTCAAAATCGTTTTTTACATCGGTAAGCACATCACTTATGTGCAGGTTTATCCAAGCTATGCCTTCATCAGCACTGTATTTTTGCCATTTTTCTTTATCGGCGCCCAACTCTACAGAGTACACCACAAACCCATAGTCTTTGTATGCTGCATAAATGTTTTTAATTTCCTTCACCTCTCGTTTGCAATGGCCGCAATCGGCTTCCCAAATTAGTAAGGCAATGTACTTTGCCTTTACATTGTATAGCGAAGGGGTAGCATAAGTTTCCGTTTTGGCTTTTATGTCTGCTGCTTTTTGGCCGCATAGGCAGGCAGACAGGCTGTTTGCATTATCAACTATCTTTTTTTGGTTTTCAGCTTCTACCCAATCGGCCAAGCCTGTTTCGTAGTATTTTTTTGCCAGCTTCACATACACGGCATCAAAGCAAACGGTTTTGGAAGCTGCGTAGTAGTTTAAAAACCAAGTAACGCTGTATTTAAAAAACTCACGGTTATTTTTTCCAAGTTGTATAATGTAATCAGCTGATGCAAACGCTGAATCGTAATGCGATACCGTTAGGTTTTCCATGTATTCCGTGATTCGTTGGTGATAGACGGGAGAATACAGCAAACCGGAAAAATTAAAATCAAAATCGCCCCAAAAAAGATTGCGGTAATAATAAAACCGGTCGTTGTTATCAGTAATAGTTTCAGGAATGGAAGGCCTGCGCGCAGCCAACAGCAGTTTTGAAAGCATTTTACCTTTAAAATCAGCAATTATCTTATTTTGAAAAGTTTCTACTTCTGCGTCAAGTGCTGCCAGTTTTTTATCAATATCATCGGCATCGGCCTTTTTGGCCGGATTTTTAAGATATATTTCCTTCAGTGTGTTTAATGGTTCTGCTTCTTCCTTTTTTTGCTTAATAAATAAGTTATACTCAAAAAGCCGACTGTTTTGCGGCGATTTTTCAGCCGTTAAAGTCTCTGTGTATTTAGCCGCAGAAAGGGTTTTATCAGCAACATAGTCGGCCTTTATTGTAAAAAACTGTTCCTCCACTATAATTTCAAAGTAGGTTTCGTTTTCTAAAAAAATGATATAAACACCGGTAGGCAGGGCCGTGTCGCCTTTAAACTCTATTTGGCCTTTATCGTCTGTAATGCCTTCTTGTTTAATGTATTGCTTATCGCCATAGTAATAGGCAAGCTTTATGTTGCCCGACGGAAATCCGTTAAGTTTAACTTTTATGTTATAGGCATCTTTTGCCCAAGAAAAGCTAAATAAACTGATGAAAACCCAAAATAGCAGGTGTTTTTTCATACTGACAAATTACAAAAAAGTTTAATGCTTCCTATTGCCAAAAAGTAAAAGGTGTTTGGCGTTTAACTCGTTCCCCTCTGCAAGGGAAGGAAAACAGTGTTCTTCCCGCATCCTGTCATTCCCGCCTGCGCGGGAATCTCATCTTTCTATCACGCCCAAATAATCGGGAACAAATCCCGAGTTATTTATCATGGCGGCAGGTCTGCGTGCCTGTCGCAGAAGGACCCCTACCCGATTATTCATTAGCCCGACGTTCAAATAGTCGGCTTCCCCTGTAGGGGAAGGAAAAGTTGATAGACAGCCAGCAAAACATTAAGTCAGGAAGGGGTCACGGTCCTGCGCGCGGCTTCCCTCCTACTAAGGAGGGACTGAGGGAGGTGTAATTAGCTCCAACCTATGGGAACAAATCCCGACGCTATTGCCGCAAAGCCGATATTGAGAAAGGGGTTAAAGCACAGTAAGCAAATAGTTAGGAAGGGGTAACGCAAATTCATATTTTTGCTCAATACACAACTCTAACCGCATGAAGAAAATTATACTACCTCTTCTTATTCTTTTCACGATAAATACCGTTAAGGCGCAACAAGATTTTGTATGCCACCCGCACGATGATAAGTTAACCCCCCGTGAACATCCTGTTGATATTACCCGAATGAAAGTTGAGGTGTCTTTTGTTCCTGAGAAAAAACTGGTAAAAGGCAAAGTTACCCATACTTTTATCCCTCTACGCAGCGTGGTTGATTCTATCTTTTTTGATGCGCCAGGAATAAAAATACAATCGGCACAACTGAACGGTAAAGACATAAAGTTTACTACCAATAGCGACGGTGTTACTGTTTTCCCAAGCCCCGCTTTAGCATACAGCAAAGACAATAAAGCCTTCGACTTGGTGTTTGTGTACGAAGCAACTCCAAAACGCGGTATTTATTTTATTGGCTGGGACCAACCCGAAGACCCTACTAATACTAACCCGTGGAGAATACGCAGGCAAGTATGGACACAAGGGCAAGGCATTGACAACCGCCATTGGATACCCATGTACGACGATGCCAACGATAAGTTTATTACCGAGACAGTTGTGACGTTTGATAAGAAATACAAAGTGCTTTCGAACGGTAACAAGCTGACAGAAAAAGACAACGGTGATAACACTAAAACGTGGCATTATGCCATGACTAAGCCCCATGCAGGTTACCTGTTGATGCTGGGTATTGGTGAGTATGAAATTCGCCAAAGCAAAACATCAAGAGGAACTCCGCTATACTTTTGGTACTATCCTGATTTGAAAGAGTGGGTAGAACCTACCTACCGCTACACCGAAAAGATGTTTGACTTGCTGGAAAAAGAAACCGGCATCCCTTACCCTTGGGAAAGCTATGCTGAGATTATGGTGCAAGACTTTTTGTACGGTGCAATGGAAAACACTACGGCCACCATCTTTGGCGATTTCTTTTATGTAGATAACCGCGCTTTCTTAGACCGTAACTATGTAGGTGTAAACTGCCACGAGCTCACCCACCAATGGTTCGGCGATTATATTACCCACCGCAGCCACAGCGAAATGTGGTTGCACGAAAGTTACGCTACTTATTACCCAAAACTGTGGGTGCTTCGTGAAGAAGGCGTAGCCCCTTACCAATGGGCGTTGAAAAGTGAAATGGACAGGGCGTTGGATGCCGGCAAAAAAGACAGCTATCCGGTACGTCACTCAATGGGTGGTTCAGCGAGGATGTACCCCAAAGGCTCTGTAATTATCGGGATGTTGAAAGACGAACTAGGTGAAGCTGATTTTAACCGGGCCTTAAACCATTACTTAACCAAACACGCCTATAAAAACGTTGAAACCAACGATTTATACCAAGCAATACAAGACGTTTTAGGACTTTCGCCCTCGTGGTTTTTTGAGCAATGGTTATACAAAGGCGGAGAACCCCACTACAGCGTGAAATGGGAAGATTTGAAACTTGAAGGCGGAAACGGACGACGTACTACCCGCGTTCACGTGAAACAAATACACCGCCAAACCGATGTGATAGGGTTGTTTAAAATGCACTTTGATATTGAGGTGTATTACCAAAACGGTACCCATACCCGCCAGCGTGTTTGGGTTGAGAAAGAAGACGAAACGTTTGATATACCGAATGCCAATAACGACGGGGTGGCTTTTGTGGTGTTTGATGCAGGCAATAAGGTGCTGAAAAACCTTACTTATGTCCGTTCTTATAATGAACTGGAACGACAAGCACTGGGGGCTAATGAGCCTATTGACCGCTATTTGGCGTTGCTGGAACTGAAGAATACTGATATTGAAAAAAAACGGGGCTTGCTGCATAAAGTAATTGATGAGGCTTCATTTTATGGCCTTAGAGCTGAAGCAGCCGCTCAATTGGCCAATGATACCGCCAGCCCCAAACATATTGTAAAAGCATTAAAAGATGCAAATGTTAATGTGCGCAAGGCAGTAGTTAACGCCATGAATAAGGTGCCTTTTGAATTACTGCTTGATGTGGAGGCATTGCTGAAAGACTCATCGTACGTGGTGATTGAAACAGCCTTTGACAAGTTGTGCAAAGACTATCCGGATTTACGTGAACGCTTTTTAGAGGCAACCAAAGATGTTTTGGGGATGAACAATGCCATGCGCATTAAATGGCTTGAAGCTGCAGGAAGCATGGTTGCCACTGCTAAGCCCGAGTACTGGATACAGTTAACGGCATTTGCCGGGCCCGGGTATGAGTTTCGCACAAGGTTGAATGCTTTTGAAGCGTTGAAACGCCTGAACCTGTTTAATCAAAACGTGTTTAACAATCTTTTAGATGCCGCGGCTGCGCAAAACAGCCGTTTGGCAGGACCTGCATACAGCACGCTTGAGTTTTTTATCAAGCAGTCGCAAAACAAGGCCAACGCAAAGTTCTTTTTGAGCCTTACCCCACAAACCGGCAAAAAGGCTGAACTTGTGAAACAATTGGGAATAGTAGATTAGTCTTAGAGTTAGCATTAGCCTTAAATAAAAATCCCCCGAAAGTATGCTTTCGGGGGATTTTATGTTTTATAGCCGGTACAGCTTAGGCAGTTTCAACCAGTTCAATATCAAATTGAGACAGGTTTTTAAATTGCTGTATACGGTCGTTAATCTCTTTTTGGCTTAGGTTTATCAAACGTTCCGTTCCGAACTTCTCTACGCAGAAAGAAGCCATCGCCGAGCCGTAAATAATAGCACGTTTCATGTTTTCAAAGCTCACGTCTTCAGTTTGGCTTAAATAACCGATAAAACCACCCGCAAAGGTATCGCCTGCACCTGTTGGGTCAAAAACATCTTCAAGCGGCAATGCAGGGGCAAAAAACACTTCGTTTTGGTGGAACAATAAGGCACCGTGCTCTCCTTTTTTGATTATCAAAAACTGAGGACCCATCGCCATTATCTTTTTTGCAGCTTTCACCAACGAGTATTCGCCTGAAAGTTCGCGGGCTTCTTCGTCGTTAATGGTCAACACGTCCACCATTTTCAACGTTTGGCGTAAATCATCCATGGCAATCTGCATCCAAAAGTTCATAGTGTCCATAACAATCAATCGAGGACGTTTTGCCAAACGGTTAATTACCGTTTCCTGCACCTTTGGGGTAAGGTTGCCCAGCATCAAAAACTCACAGTTTTGGTAGCTTTCAGGAATAATAGGGTCAAAATCACCCAATACGTTCAATTCAGTAACTAGCGTATCGCGGCTGTTCATGTCGTTGTGGTACTTTCCGCTCCAAAAAAACGATTTCTCGCCTTGCTTAATCTGCAAACCGTCGGTATTAATACCGTGTTGTTGCATCATCGCAATATCAGTTTTGGGGAAATCTTCGCCCACCACGGCCACTAAGTTCACATCTTTGGTGAAATAGGAAGCACTAAGGCTGATATAGGTAGCTGCACCACCAATAATTTTGTCGGTTTTGCCAAATGGCGTTTCGATGGCATCAAATGCTACTGAGCCGATTACAAGTAAACTCATCAGATTTTTAAAAATTTTTTTATGCAAATATTGCGTTTTTAAATCTTAAATCCTATCATTGCAGTCCTTTTTTGAAAGGACAACCGGCAACAAACCTTGATTAGCCAACGGCTGGCAAGGTGAGTTAAACAAAAAATTCCTCGATAGCTCAGCCGGTTAGAGCACCTGACTGTTAATCAGGGGGTCGCTGGTTCGAGTCCAGCTCGGGGAGCAAAAATCAAAGCCATCTCAGTTCGGGATGGCTTTTTTGTTTATGCTTGAGTTTCAAATGAGCGGGGTACAGGAAGTTTACTTTGGTGACATTAACTCTTTTGCAATTAGATATGTTGCGGACACAAACACATTTACCGAGGAACAACTTGGTATTACGCATTTCTTCATTTGTGCTTAAATGGGCAAATTATAGGAAACCCGAAGGAATCTTGTTCAGTGTTGACGTGGTTGCAAAGTATTAGTATGCTTTTAACACGGGTTAAAAACAATGAGCTTAACCACAACGAGTTTTTAAACAAAAAGGATGATGAGCTTTTTGAGCTTATTTGGAAAGCTAATCAAGAAAAGAAAGAGTTTAAACCCGAATACACTTACTTACCACAGTTAGACAGTTTGGTTTGGAGTAACTGCCACCTAAGTATTGACGAAACTACTGACGCTTAACTAATTACAACAACACAAACAGGAAATATAATTAGGATTATATGGCAAGGGTGGCGGGAGCCTTGTCCAAGTGATTTGATCGATAAAATGTTTTCACTTACTATTCACAAAGAGGAGTTGATTCAAACGCTTAACGAATGTTACGAAACAGTGATGGCCGATTTGATTAATTACAAGTCCTTGTAAGAGAGGGTCTTTTGTTCTTGCTTAAAATGTCAGATTCTTCTTTACCACGGATTTAAATCCGTGGCTTTTATAATTACGGTTTGCGAACGGACTTAAGCCCGTTCGCAAACCGTAATTTCGACAGCATAGGGTTTCAACCCTATTTGAAATTTTACAACGGTTCCCCAAAAGTCAATAAATTATTGTCCGGATCAAGTAACGCAAACTCCTTTTGCCCCCAAGGTTTCACTTGTAAAAGACCGTTGGGGTGTATGCGGACCTTTTCATCCAGCAACGTTTGGTAAAAAACACTAATGTTATCCAATCGTATATAAACCTGCCCGTAGTTTTCAGCAGGATTAAGGTCTTTAAACTCAAAGAAGTGAATTTCGACCAAATCTTTCTTAACCATCAAGTAGCCGTCGTAATCTCCCAACTCTTCAAAGCCAAGCCGGTCTACATAGTACGTTCTGGTTGCGTTTTTATCGCGCATGGGCAGTTTAGGGCAAATAGCTGTTAACATAGTTTTTGTTGTAAATAGTTTGAAAATATAGCAGGATTTGGGTTGTATCTGCAATGTAAGTTGATTTTTTAACTTGGCATTAAGTGCTTATTTTTGGCCTAGCAGAGTTGACTAGGAAAGCTCTCGTGTCCAACAAAATAGTAATGGCAGATAAAAAATTATCGTTCAAGGCAGCTGCGTCAAAAATTTTAAGTAGGACTGAAAACCCTATGACTGCGGCTGAAATTACCAAAATTGCTATTGAGGAAGATTTGATTGATAGCTCGGGCAAAACACCCGAGGCTACTATGGCCGCCCAAATATATGTTGATATAAATAAAGACAAAAACTCGGAGTTTAGAAAAGTTGGCCGTGGTTTATTTACATTAAAAAGAAAATCTGATAAACCGAATACCCCAGAATTAATAGTTGAGAGCCAAAATGAATTAACAAGCCAACGGCTGAAAGAACAGTTACATTCTATGGATCCCTTTCAATTTGAATACTTGGCAGCAGATTTATTACAAAAAATCGGGTATGAAAATGTAACTGTTACAAAAAGAAGCGGTGATAAAGGAATTGATGTGGTTGCTAACTTAACAGTTGGAGGTATAACAAATGTTAAAACAGTAATACAGGTTAAGCGTTATGCAGTAACAAATAAAATAAGCGGGGCAGTAATTACTCAGCTTAGAGGAAGTGCTGAAGTTGATCAACGAGGTTTAGTGATAACAACCTCAGATTTTACAAAAGATGCAATAGAAGAATCGCAGGCTCCAAATAAGATGCCTGTTTCTTTGGTTAATGGCAGTAAACTTATAGAACTTCTAATAAAACACGGTGTTGGCATCAAAAAGCAAGAGCTTACGGTTTTATCCATAGACGAAGAATACTTTAAAAACTCTTCGTCTGAAGAAATGGGAAGTGCCGAGAAAGAAAAAAACAGGGCGATTTGGCCGTTGCCTGGGGGGATTAATAATTACATTGAAACCTTGAATAGCTTTTTAGAGCAGATAGAAAAAGGAAACAATACGAAGAAAGGTTTAAGTAAATGGTATCTCACAACTTTTGAAAGCGTTTCGAGTGAATCAACAATTCAAAGCTATATAAACGTTCCCAAAAACATGGGATTGATTCGGTTTGAAAACGGCGTGTATCAATTTACAGATGATGGAAGAAAATATTTCAAATCAAAAGACAATGAGTTTTTATATGAGATTATTTCTAGTCATATTTTGGCTTTTGATGACGTGTATGAATATATTAACTCGTTGGCAAGACCTGTAAATGAAGAAGAAATACTGAATTATTTACGCGATAGTTTTGATATAGAATGGACAACCTATGCTCAGGTAAACTTCCGCCTTCTTTGGTTAATGAATTTGAACAAAGTTTTCAGGAAAGACAACGGCTATGTTGTTTGAGAAGGCCAAATAATTGCTAATTTTCTATTCTTTTGAGTTTACTCAAAATCTCCTTTGCTTTAATCCCGAACGAAACCTTGGTTTTGTCCACTTGGTCTTCAATGCAGGTAATTAACTCATTCTTTAAGTCGGGAAACTCTTTGGTTAAACCAAACAATACCTCCATAGCGTGCGTTTTTACCGAAACACTCGTCGCTCGGTCGATTAGCCAGTCAAATAACAGGTTAATGGCATCCCCCTTGGTCTCTTGGGGTACTCCGGCAATTCGCCAATATTTAACAAACGAGTAAGTAAAATCCTTAATGCTAGTTTGTTTCCTGCATTCAAACAAATACGGCAAAACAGCAAGCAGAGCGGTTGATTTATACATGCCGATTTCGCTCAAGAACCAAGAAAAGCGCAACGCGGTGGTTCGGTCTTGGCACAAAAACAGGTCGCAAAGCTCTTTTATGTCTATCTCCTCATCAACAATTTGCGCAATCCACAACGTCCGTTGCTGCAATGTACTTGACTTTAGCGATTGTGTAAGTTTAGCAACGAGTGTATTCGGGATTATATGCATTTATGTTTAGCAACAAGCAATAAAAACTATTTTGAACTTTCTTTCTCTAACGCTATGCGCAGGGTAAGAACAAACAATACAACAGTAACCGGCACAAACAGCGCGCGCTCAATTGCCGATGTTGATGCAACATTGCCCAGTATGCCAAAGAAATACATAACCGGCAACAGCCAAGCAACAATGTCGGCAGTTTTGCCAAGGCGGGGCAAGAAACGACGGGCTTTTACCAGCACTATAATCAAACAAAAAAGGTTAATCAGAATAGAAACCAATTCAAAAACTACCATTTGTTCACGGCTTTCAATTCTGCCGCCCCATACAATAGTGTATGGTGCAACACCAAACAATACAAACAGATTAAACAAGGTAACCAGCAATAAAATAATTACGGTTGCAGTAACGGCAGTTTTAAAAGAAAGGAGTCGTTTCATTTATACTTCAAAGATAACATACTTGGGTTTTGAATAAATTAAACACGCAGCAAGGCTAATAACAATTGTTGTAAACTATTTTCTTTTAATTACATTGGGCATAATGCTCATCCCCTACTTTTCGCGAAAACGACTAACGCGCATTAAACAATTAATAGCCGAATAAAATATTGTATATTACTCTATAATAAACATTAACTGCCATGACTATTGTTATAATTATTGTTGCCATAATTGCACTGCCTTTTGTGCTGGCCTTGTTTACCAAAAAAAGCTACTCGATAGAGAGAAGCATTTTAATTAACCGCCCCGTGAATGTTGTTTTTGATTACCTGAAACACATAAAAAATCAAGACCAGTTTAGCAAATGGGTGCAAATGGACCCTAACATGAAAAAGGAGTACAGAGGTGCCGATGGTACTGTGGGATTTGTGTATGCTTGGAATGGGAACAAACAAGCGGGCGAAGGTGAGCAAGAAATAAAAGGGATTGTAGAAAACAGGAAACTAGATATTGAAGTGACTTTTATTCGCCCTTTTGCAGCAGTGGCAAAAACCCCATTTACTACTGAGGCAGTTGAGGTGAACGAAACCAGAGTAACGTGGGGAATGTCAAGCGCAATGAATTACCCTATGAATATTATGTTGCTGTTTATGAACATGGAGAAATTGCTGGGCAAGGATTTAGAATTCAGCCTGCAACAATTAAAGGATAAACTAGAAAACCAATAACCGCGATGTCGTTTCAAGCATACCTTGATAATATTGAAGCCAAAACAGGTAAAACCCCTGCCGACTTTAAGAAAATAGCCGAAGAAAAAGGCTTTATGAAAGAAGGGGAATTGAACCCAAGTACCAAAGCAGGCGAAATAGTAGCATGGCTTAAAGCCGATTTTGGCTTGGGGCACGGACACGCAATGGCAATTTATGCCGCGTTTAAGGGCAAAACCGAGTAGGCACAGCCTGCACCATCTGCAGTATATAAATCAGTCAAAATAATCGTAACTCCTGCCTAAGCCTGCTTTGGGCTGGAGTTAACTTATTTTAATAAACTGTTACCAAGCAAAAACAACCACTGTTTGCATACACATTTGCGTAGCTTTGCAGCCAGTTTTAATGACAAATAAAAAGAAGATAATAAACGACCCCTTGTATGGTTTTCTTACCATACCCTACGGTTGGTTGTTTGATTTAATTGAGCATCCGTACTTTCAGCGGTTGCGCCGCATAAAACAATTGGGCATGAGCCACTTGGTATATCCCGGGGCCTTGCACACCCGTTACCATCATGCCTTAGGCGCCCTTAAACTTACCCTTGAGGCCATAGAAAATCTTAGGTTTAAGGACGTAGAAATTACCGATGCCGAAGCGGAGGCCACCTGCGCCGCTATTCTTTTGCACGACATAGGCCACGGGCCTTTTTCGCACGCACTTGAAGAAGCTATCGTAAAGGGCGTTCACCACGAAGAAATATCGCTGTTGTTTATGCAACGGCTCAACGAAGAGTTTGACGGCAAACTTACCCTTGCCATTGAGGTGTTTAAAGGCACCTACCACAAAGGATTCTTACACCAATTGGTAAGCAGCCAGTTAGACATGGACCGCATGGATTATCTGATGCGCGACAGTTTTTATACCGGAGTTTCAGAAGGGGTGATAGGTGCCGACCGTATTATAAAAATGCTGAACGTGGCCAACGGCAGCTTGGTGGTAGAAGAAAAAGGCATTTACTCTATTGAAAAGTTTTTGGTAGCCCGCAGGCTTATGTATTGGCAGGTGTATTTGCACAAAACGGTGGTAGCTGCTGAAATTCAATTGCTGCTTTTGCTAAAACGATCTAAGGAATTGGTTATGAAAGGAGAACAATTGTTCGCAACTCCTGCTTTCAACCATTTTTTAACCCAAAATATTACCAGCGAAAACTTTTTTGAAGATAAAAACAATTTAGAGCAATATGCTTTGCTGGATGATTTTGATATTACTGCCTCTGTAAAAGTTTGGATGCAGCATCCTGACGAAACATTAGCATACCTTTCAAAAAGTCTTATCAACCGCAGACTGCCTAAAATTATTTTTCAGAACACGGCGTTTAGTGCTGAAGAGATAGATAAAGTAAAAGAAGAAGTTAAAATTCGTAAAAATATAAAAGACAGCGAAATAAACTATTACGTTTTTTCAGGTTCTGTGCACAATAATGCCTATAGCGGAACGCAAGTAAGTATTAATATTTTGCAAAAAGACGGAAACGTGAACGACGTGGGAAGAGTGAGCGATAACTACAGCATATCATCAATGAGTCGCGACGTAGAGAAATTTTATTTGTGTTATCCTAAATAGTATTAATTTAGCTGATTATTTTCACCCACACACAATGGTTATAACCGTAGAAGAAATCAGGGAGATGTTCGGTGGTGAAATTGAAGGCGACGCAAGCGCCGAGATTTTCACAGTGAGCAAGATTGAACAGGGAACAAAGGGGGCATTAACTTTTTTGGCAAATCCTAAGTACGAAGCCTATCTATACGATACAAAGGCTACGGCCGTTTTAATCAACAAAAATTTTAAGCCTGCAAAGGATGTGGCCGTTACCATGATTAAGGTTGACGACCCCTATATTGCTTTTACGCAGGTATTGAGCAAATACTTTAACCCCGACCAACATAAATCGGGTATTGAACAACCTTGCTACATTTCTGAAAATTCAAAAATAGGGGCAAACCCCTACATTGGCGCATTTGCATACATTGGCAAAAACGTAACCATTGGCGATAATGTAAAAATATATCCCAATGCCTACGTGGGCGACAATGTGCACATTGGCGATAATACAATCCTGTTTTCAGGTGTAAAAATATATTCATACTGCGTAATAGGAGCCAATTGTACTTTGCATGCCGGAACGGTAATTGGTTCCGATGGTTTTGGCTATGCTCCGCAAGGCGACGGTACTTACATGAAAATACCCCAAACGGGCAACGTAATTATTGAGGATAATGTTGAGATTGGCTCAAATTGCTCAATAGACCGCGCTACTATGGGCAGTACCATCATTAAAAAAGGCGCAAAGCTTGATAACCTGATACAAATAGCCCACAACGTTGAGATTGGCGAAAACACTGCCATAGCAGCACAAACAGGCATTTCGGGCAGCACAAAACTGGGTAAATATTGTGTAGTGGCCGGCCAGGTTGGTTTTGCAGGTCATTTGCAAATAGCCGATGGCTCACAATTTGGCGCACAAGCAGGTATAGGCAAAAGCATTACCGATAAAAACAAACAATGGCACGGGTCTCCGGCTATTGATTTAAAAGGTTGGCTAAAATCGCAGGTAATGTTTCGTAACCTGCCCGATTTAGAGAAAAAAATCAACCAGCTTGAGAAGATTATCGCACAGTTAGATGTGCACGAAAGCAAACAATAATTTAAAACGGCAGGAACAAAAAAGGGCTATCTTTGCCCCGCATTTTGGCGACCACGAGGCTGCCGACTGATTAAATTACAACGATGAACGAAAAACAAACTACTATAAAGGGTCCCGTAAAGGTGTCTGGCATTGGCCTGCATACAGGCAAAATGGTGAACATGACGTTCTTGCCCGCCCCTGAAAATCATGGTATTAAGTTTCAAAGGGTTGATTTACCCGACCAACCTATTATTGATGCTGACGTTGATTTAGTGGTAGATACTTCACGCGGAACCACGCTTGAATACAATGGTGCCCGTGTAGCTACCGTAGAGCATGCTATGGCTGCATTGGCAGGCTTAGAAATTGATAATTGTGTAGTTCAGTTAGACGGCCCCGAAGTGCCCATTTTGGATGGTAGTGCCGAGATTTTTGTTAACGAGATATTAATAGTTGGCATACAGCAACAAGAAGCTGAACGCGAATATTTTACACTTCCGCAAAACGTATCGTTTTTAGAGCCTGATAAAGGAGTAGAAATGATAGCAATGCCGGTAGATGATTATCGCCTTACGGTAATGGTGGATTACAACTCACCAATTCTAGGTAGCCAGCACGCATCAGTAACCAGCCTTAAAGAATTTAAAAAAGAGATTGCCAGCAGCCGTACTTTTTGCTTTTTACACGAGTTGGAAATGCTGCTGAGCCAAAACCTTATTAAAGGTGGCGACCTTAGCAATGCCATTGTAATAGTTGATAAGCACGTAGGCGAAGAAGAACTTGCCCATCTTGCACAACTATTTAATAAGCCAAAAGTTGAGGTGAAAAAAGAGGGTATTTTGAACAACGTTGACCTTCGCTTTCAAAACGAGCCTGCCCGCCATAAACTGCTTGATTTGATTGGCGACCTTGCCCTAATAGGTATGCCGCTAAAAGCACAAATTATGGCAGCACGCCCCGGCCATGCAGCTAACGTTGCTTTTGGTAAAAAAATCAAACAATTGATTAAGAAAAAGAAAAGTCTTGCGGGTGTTCCTGTTTACGACCCTAATAAAAAACCCGTGTATGATATCAATGATATCACAAGGTTTTTGCCTCATAAATTTCCCTTCTTATTTGTTGATAAGGTAATGGAAATTAGTGCCACCCATGTGTTGGCTGTTAAAAACGTTACCGGCGACGAATATTATTTCCAAGGGCATTTCCCCGGCAACCCAATTATGCCCGGCGTATTGCAAATTGAAGCAATGGCGCAAGCAGGCGGTGTTTTGATTTTGAGCCGTGTACCCGACCCTGAAAACTACAGCACCTATTTTGTGAAGATAGAAAGCGTGAAGTTTAAAGAGAAAGTAGTGCCCGGTGATACACTGGTAATGCGTCTTGACCTTATTGCTCCTGTTCGCAGGGGGCTTTGTCTGATGAAAGGACAAGCATACGTTGGCGATAAGTTGGTAACTGAAGCCGAATTGATGGCTCAGATTGTGAAAGACAAAAACCTCAATAATTAACGTTTCATACGAATAAATGAAGCTTTCGTGGGTAAGATTTTGATAAAACAATAAATACCCCGTTAATTTGCCCAATAACTATACGCCCTGATGATACAGCCCCTTTCATACGTGAACCCGCAGGCTAAAATTGCCGATAACGTTGTAATAGACCCGTTTGTAACCATTGACAAGAATGTAGAAATTGGTGAGGGAACGTGGATAGGCCCCAACGTTACCATTATGGAGGGAGCGCGTATCGGAAAAAACTGTAAAATTTTCCCCGGAGCGGTTATCTCAGCAATTCCTCAAGATTTAAAATTTCATGGCGAAGAGAGCCTTGTAATCATAGGCGATAATACCACCATACGCGAATGTGCCACTATTAACAGGGGTACTGAAGCTGCCGGAAAAACCGTTATAGGCCAAAACAGCCTGATAATGGCCTACGTACACGTAGCCCACGATTGTAATATAGGTAACAACGTAATTTTGGGTAACTCGGTGCAGTTGGCCGGCCACATTAATATTGGCGATTACGCCATTATTAGCGGACTTTCAGCCGTACACCAGTTTGTAAACATTGGTCAGCACGCTATGATTTCCGGTGGTTCATTGGTGCGTAAAGACGTTCCTCCTTACACCAAAGCTGCTCGCGAGCCTCTTTCGTACGAAGGGATTAACTCTATCGGTTTGCGCCGCCGAGGCTTTACTACCGAAAAGATTAACGAGATACAGGAAATTTACCGCATCATCTACCTTCGCGGCTACAACAACTCAAAAGCAATGGCTTTTATTGAGGGTGAAATGCCTGCTACCAAAGAACGTGATGAAATAATCAGCTTTATCCGCGATTCTGACCGCGGTATTATGAAGGGCTATAACTATAACCGCTAACCATCTTGTTTGAAATAGTACTTGAAAACTGCGGCAAGAAATTTAACCGTAACTGGATTTTCAAGGATTTTAATCATTCGTTCACTTCGGGTAATGCCTATGCCGTATTAGGGCCCAACGGGTCGGGCAAATCAACGCTATTGCAGTGCATAGCGGGGTATATGGCCATCTCTAAAGGCAAAATAAACTTTAGTCAAGACAGTCGCCTTATTGAAGAGGATGAAAAATACCGACACCTTGTTATTGCCTCCCCCTTTTTAGAACTAATAGAAGAGTTTACCCTGCAAGAAACCGTAGATTTTCATTTCAAGATGAAAAAGCAGGCGTTTATTAAACATCCTGAGGAGATTATTGAAATTACCGGGTTGGGTAGTTCTGCCAATAAGCAGTTAAAATTTTTTTCATCGGGCATGAAACAGCGGGTAAAGATTGCCCTTGCTGTGTTTAGCGATGTGCCTGTGCTGATGCTTGATGAGCCCTGCACCAACTTTGATGCTAAAGGGATTGACTGGTATTTAAACCTTGTTGAGCAATACACCTCACAACGTCTTGTGCTGGTGGCCAGCAACCAACCGCATGAATACAGTTTTTGTAAAGAGATGATAACCGTAGCGCAGAATTAGCTAAGGCAATGGTTTTTCTTCAAAATCATCCAGTTTATTCAAATCCATCACCACCATTCCTTCATCGTTCACATAAAAGGGCTTCACAAATTTAGCACCCCAAAACACATCGCTCCATTTGTAAGAGTAGCGTGAGTATACTGTTTGTCCAAAGGAATCGTCAAACGCTTGTATCAGTACTAAAAATTCCACATCGTGGTCTTCGCACCAGTCCTTGTCTTTTTCAAAAAGAGGGCTTTTTTCGTCAATAGGATGCACAATCGTCCAGTTCATAGGTAAGAACTTAATTGCATCCACTTCAAGCTCTAAACGGTCAAAATTACGGCTGTATCCTGCACCCGTTTTATCGGTAGAAACCATCATTACGGTGGCACTTAACTCAATAATTTCGCTGCGGCGTTTATTAGCAATCCTAAACATAAGTCCGCGGCCATCTTCGTATGGACTGATAAGGGTTTTTTTGCTAAACTGTATTTTGGCCGTAGGTCGCGAGAAACGCCCATAAACCAAACCCGTAATAATGGCAAAACTCATTAATCCTACCAATGCTTCGCCCGCGGCAACAAAACTGGTAAGTATGCCTTTGGGCGATATTCCGCCATAGCCAACGGTGGTAAATGTTTGTGCGCTAAAGAAAAAGGCACTTAAGAAAGAGGTTGCTGTATTATCGGTATTGGCACCGTTTAAATGCTCTATTCCTATCAAAAAATAAATGGAAGCAAACAGCACATTCATGCTTAAATAAAACAGCATGGAAATGAGCATGAAACGTCCCCAGGTAATTTGCAGCAAATAGTGGTATATATCTATGAGCAGTGAGTTTGTACCTATTCGTTTTACATTGAAAGACCCATCAGGGTTGATAGTTTTTTGGGTGGTACGCTGGCTAAAAGATTGCCCGATACCCGGGTCGCTGGCTCTGCCTTGTCTCGTTTTTTTGCTATTGCGGCCAGCGTTTGGCGAGCCATCAGGGGTGTCGTTGTCTTTACTACTTTGTGCCATTAAAGAGTGGGGTTTTCCAAAAATAAAAACAGGATGGGGTGTTAAAAGTTTGCACCCAACAATAGGTCAATATCTTTACTAGGCAGCTTAAAGCGTTCGCCAAGGCTTGCCTTTACCAATACTCCTTTATAAATATACAATCCTTGACGCATGGCCTGGTTTTCCCATTGCAGGTAGTTTTTTAACCCGTGCGACTCGCTAATCCCCAACAGTATAGGAGTAAGGATGTTACTTAGTGCATAGCTGGCCGTGCGAGATACCCGCGAGGTGATGTTGGGAACACAGTAATGTATAACGTCGTATTTACGGAAAATGGGATTGGTATGATTGGTAACCTCGCTGGTTTCAAAACAGCCGCCGTGGTCAATGGTAATGTCTACAATCACGCTGTTGGGCTTCATTTGGCTCACCATTGCTTCAGTAACAATAGTAGGGCTAGACCCATCGTCGTGGCGCAACGAGCCTATTGCCAAATCGGCACTACGCAAGGCTTTTGCCAATATATTAGGCACAATAATGGATGTGTACACCCGCTGATTAAGGTTGTTTTGAAGCCTGCGCAAGCGCGCAGTAGAATTGTCGAACACTTTTACAATAGCGCCCAAGCCAATGGCCGCGCGTGCAGCATATTCACCCACGGTTCCGGCTCCTATTATCACCACTTCTGATGGTGGAATGCCTGCCACACCGCCCAGTAGTTCGCCTTTACCGCCGCCTGAATTGCTCATGTACTCAGCTCCTACCAAAATTGAAGTGCTGCCGGCAATTTCGCTCATGGTTTGTATTACCGATAGCGTTCCTTGCGGGTCGCGGAGGTATTCAAAGCCAATGGCAGTAACTTTTTTCTGTATTAGTTGTTTCAGGTAAGTTTCAGAAACGTTGGTAAGCTGCAATGCCGATATAAGAAGCTGATCTTTCTTCATCATGTCAATTTCTTCTTTGGTAGGAGGGTCAACCTTTACTACCATATCGGCCTTGTAAACCTCTTGTTTGCTGTATACTACCTTGGCACCAGCATCGCTGTAGTCTTTATCAAAAAAGTTAGCGTTTTTTCCGCAGTTAGATTCAATTACAATATCATGCCCGTTATTTACGAGCAGTTGCACGGCAGCAGGGGTAAGCGGCACTCGGTTTTCCTGATAAGTAATTTCCTTAGGGATACCTATGTATAACTTTTCGTCGCCTTTTTTCAACTCAAGCAGTTGTTCTTGCGGCTGCATACTGGCTTGTTTAGCCAGCTCATGAAAGGGAGATTTAATAATATCAGCCATAGGCTTGCTTTGTGCAGGCAATAAAGATACTACAATTTTTTTGCTTAATATTTACCGTATTCGTAGCGGCGGTTACGATAAGGGAATTTCTTTGAAAACCTACGGTTTAACATTCCTATTACTTCATTGGCGGGAGTTTGCCAGTCGGTATCTGTTTCTATCGCATATTTCCACAAAAGAGAGCCGTCTTCGCTGTTTTTTAGTTGGCAGTCAGCTTTTATATTGTAGGTGCGGGCTACGTTGCCGGGCATCATTGGCAATGCTTGGTCAATTGTAGGATTATTCAGCCTGATTTTATCCAATACGTCTTGGGCAATAGAAATACCAAACGATTCCAAATCTGATAAAAATCGCTCTTTTTCTATTTTAGAATATACTACAGCATCTACGCCCAGTTTTTTACATAATATTTCGGGCATAGTGGTACTAAGTGCTAAATAGTTAAGCCCACTGTCTTGTAATATTTTAGTGGTTTTTTCGATGGGTTGTATTTCAATTTTTACGTCTTTTTTACCTCCTCCAGATTGTCGCAGGATATTGTCGTACAAGCTTTTCTGAAACGCCATCGCCTCTGCATACCGTATTTTTTCTATATCAGCAGCGGTCATGTTGTCGGGCATTTTTCCGGTGTACACCATTTCAAACGGCAATACTGCAATTACCCGGTGTTTAACTGTTTTTACATCAAAATTAGGAGAGGTAAATTTTGTGCCCACACAGCTTGATATAACAAGAAAGATAAGCAGCGAAAAGAGAGTAGTTTTTATACGCATACACTATAGTTTGGTTACAAATTTAAGGTGCGGGCCTCATTAATTTCAAATTCTCGTTCGCCCAAAGCTGAAACCGTAATTTTTATCAGTACAAAAGTTGAGGGAAGTAGGCCGTCAATCATTTCCGGCCACTCAATCAAACAAACGTTATTGCTGTACAAGTATTCTTCAAAACCGATGCCATAAGCCTCGTCAGGGCTATTCAGCCGGTAAAAATCAAAATGGTAAATGGTTTCGATGCTTCCTGCATATTCATTTACCAAGCTGAATGTAGGGCTTGAAACCGTGCTGTTTACGCCCAATGCTCTGCAAAACTGTTTTATTAATGTGGTTTTGCCTGCCCCCAAATGGCCGGTAAAAGCAAACACCTTGTGTTTTTTGCTAAGCGAAATCAAGTAGTTAACCACGGGCGTCAACTCGGTTTCTGTTTGGGCAGTAAACTTCATTTAGACAAAGGTAAGGCTTGGCGGCTTTTTTGGAAAATTTTGCTTCGTTTGTCGGTCGCTGGACAGGCCTGCCGCTATGGATAAAGTGCCCAATATTCTATCAATAGCATCGGGATTTATTCCCGATGGGCTGGGGTTAAAGACACCTCCCTCAATCCCTCCGTAGCACGGCACCAATACTGAGCCTATCGAAGTATGTGCGTAGGAAAAGGAGGGGTTAGGGGTGGTCGGGAAAGCAGTTTAACTCACCCCTGACTAATTGATAATCTTAGAAGAACCCAACGTATCCCCTCTCTAAATTTAGAGAGGGGCGAGTATGAGAACGTCGGGCTAAGGAAGTTTCGGGGGGTGAGTTAAAAACCTAACCCCTTCCTGACTATTTGTTTTGCAGACAGCTTTTAACTTTTCCTTCCCTTGTAGGGGAAGGCGAGTGTGGGAATGTCGGGCTAAGGATTAATCGGGTAGGGGTCTTGTGTCGACAGGTACGTAGACCTGCCGCTATTGATAGAGTGCCAGCACTCTATCAATAGCATCGGGATTAATACCCGTGCATAAATTCATACCTTTGTTATATGACAATTGAAGAAGCCCAGCAACAGGTGCACCAATGGATTACTACAACAGGGGTGAGATATTTTAATGAGCTTACCAATACCGCCATTTTAATGGAAGAAGTGGGTGAATTGGCCCGTATTATGGCCCGCAAATACGGAGAACAAAGTTTTAAGGAAAACGAGAAGGATAAAGACCTTGCCGATGAAATGGCCGATGTGATGTGGGTACTTATTTGTCTTGCCAACCAAACAGGAGTGAACCTAACCGAGGCATTTGCAAAAAACATGGAAAAGAAAACCCGACGGGACAGCGACCGACATAAGAATAATGAGAAACTGAGTTAAGTGGGTTCATTCTAATGAGCTTGTTTCAGCAGCTCATGCCCAAAACGTACACACCCTCGAAACAAGCGTGACTTGATACAACAAAAAAGCCGACCCTTAATTAAACAGAGTCGGCTTATGTATTATTCGATCAACGGCTTATGCGCCGGCGGCACTGTCGCCATTAATAGCAGCAATACCTGGCAGCTGTTTGCCTTCAAAATATTCAAGCAAAGCACCCCCGCCGGTTGATACGTAGCTTACGTTATCAGCAAGGTTAAACTTGTTAATAGCCGCTGCACTGTCGCCGCCGCCAATAAGGGTAAACGCGCCGTTATCAGTAGCTTTTGCCACAGCATTAGCTACGGTTTTAGTTCCGTTTTCAAAACTGCTCATTTCAAAAACCCCCATCGGGCCGTTCCACAATACGGTTTTGCTGTTGGCAATCACCTCGGCAAATTTTGCAGCAGCATCTGGGCCGATATCTAACCCCATCCAGCCCGAAGGAATACTCTCGTTGGCAGCAGTTTGGGTAGCAGCATCGTTGGCAAATTTATCGGCAATAATGCTATCAGCAGGCAGGTACAAATTCACCCCTTTTTCTTTGGCTTTTGCCAAAATATCCAAGCAGGTTTGCAAACGGTCGGCTTCGCAAAGCGAGTTGCCTATATCCATTCCTTGCGCTTTGAAAAAGGTATAGGCCATACCACCGCCAATAATCATATTATCAACCTTGTCCATCAGGTTTTCAATAATCAGCAACTTGTCTGATACTTTTGCGCCGCCCATAATGGCCGTAAATGGCTTTTGAGCGTTGTGCATCACCTTTTCGGCATTGGCTACTTCGTTGGCCATTACATACCCAAAGTATTTAGCCGATGGGAAAAACTCAGCAATAATGGCGGTGCTGGAGTGTGCACGGTGTGCAGTACCAAACGCATCGTTTACGTATACATCGCCCAGTTGTGCCAATTTCTCAGCAAACTCGCGGTTTCCTTTTTCTTCTTCTTTGTAAAAACGCAGGTTTTCAAGCAATAACACCTCTCCGCTTTGCAACCCTGTACTTAGGGTTTTAGCATCTTCGCCAATACAATCAGCCGCAAACTTCACCGTGGTGTTTAGCAAGCTGCTCAAATGGTTTACCAAGTGTTTTAGCGAGTACTTTTCAGTTGGCCCTTCTTTTGGCCGACCCAAGTGCGACATCAATATCACGCTTCCGCCATCGTTCAAAATCTTTTTAAGCGTTGGCAAAGCGGCAGTAATGCGCGAGTCGTCGGTGATGTTATAATTTTCATCAAGAGGCACGTTAAAATCTACGCGCACAAGGGCACGTTTACCCGAAAAGTTCAGAAGGTCAATGGTTTTCATCAGCTAAAATTTGCCGCAAAGGTAGGGTTTCATTCGGGTATTTTAAACATACCGTTTTGTTATTGTGCATCCTGTTTGGGCATAATCTTCCATAAAAAACCTTTGTTGGTGCGCTCTTGCCAATGCCCTATATTCATTGGCTGCGGCACAATGGGCGCAACGCAATACTCAAGCGAGGCAATGCTGTTTTTTTGGAGCACAACTCCTCCTATTTTATCTGTGTAAAGAAAAAAGGTTCCATCGACGGCTGTATTCATTTCGTTTTGCTTCACAAAGCAACTGTTGCAATACCTGAAAAAGTTCATTTTTAACCCGCAATCAAACGGGTCTTTCTCAGCAAAAACAATTTTAGTGTTTTTATGAGTGTTATGAACGATGTAAAACGCTTTGAACAACGCCTCACGCTCACTGGCGGGCTTTATTAGTGAAATAGCCATTAATGCTAAATTGAACGCAACAAACCCTTTAACAGAGTACTTAATCACTGAAGGACTGATGTTAGAAAGTCTTGATTTAATTGCAAGAAATCCCTGCACACACAAGTAGGGCATAAGAGCTACCATAGGAAACATAAACCTGAACTCTTTGTGTGCTACTGCACTGTGTGCCACCACAAAGGCAACCAACACCCATGTATAGGGGCTCCTACGACTTGTCCAAAGCCCGAAACACATCAGCACCAACAAAAGAAGGCTAAGAGGTGGTGCGGCTATCTCAATAAACATGGTTATATAGCTATAAAACGGGCTGGTGCCAAAGCTTGACGCTTTATCGGCCACTATATTTTGAAAGAAATAATTATACGGTGTGCAAACCCATTGATTGTATAACCAATAATCGGTTAGTGTGCCTATTGCTGCTGCGATAATCCCGCCCGACACCAGTAACGAAAAGGACGCAGGGGTAAATTTTTTATACCGAAATGCCCATGCTACAAACCCTACAATGGCAAACGCCATTTGAAAGCGGAAATAAAACGACAACCCCATAAGCAAGCCGCCCAACAACCAAGATAGGTTTACTTTGAGGGTTTTCGGTGGGCATAAAACCACATAAAGCGCCGCAAAAAACAACAAGCCGCCCCAACTTTCACTTGAATAACGAACGTGTAAATAGGGCAAAAACCATAAGCAGGCACTAAACAGTAACAATGCTTTTTGCATAACCGTGTCTTTGTGTTCCTGCTTCCATTTGTTGTAAAAAGCCCACGTTAATATCCACCACAGTAAACCTGTTAACTGGCGCAAAATTGCTGTAAGCATAAACGGTGAATATGCATCGGCGGCAATCATGGTTTTGCCTACAATCCATCCCAGTATAATTTGCAACCCGGGTCGTATCTTATCCGTAAACTCCCATGCAAGGTCGTTTGGCCCATAAAAGCCCAGTTTCCAACCCAAAGGCTCTAATAACTGGAAATGCTCGTCGGCATGGTGAAACCCTGTACTGGTAATAGCAGCCAGTATGTGCGTTAGCAAACTAAACAGCATAAAAGAGTTTGCATAGCCGTTTTGGGTAAAAAAACCCTTCGGTAATATTGTTTTCATAGTTTAGGCATCAAAACTATTTCACTACAAAGGATAGGCGTAATTGATTTTTGCAAGAACCTAAGATTGTTTTTGCAGATTTTGCAATACGTTTAACGGGATACCTATATTTGAAACAATGGCCGAAAAGTACACTTGGTATAAGATATACGATTTTAAAACCCATGGTCCCGAGCCGCAGGAACTGTTCTCATTGAGAGCCATTGAGGCCGACGGAAAACGATTGGTGCTGGTGCGCAACCAAAAAGGATATTATGCCGTAGATGATAAATGCCCGCACGCAGGTTATCCGCTTAGTCATGGCAAGTGCATGGAAGACGGCACATTAATGTGCATTTACCACCGCTACCGGTTTGATTTGGAAACCGGTCAAAGTGGCTCGGACTTTGTACAAACTCATCCTGTACGGGTGGATGATGTAGGTGTATTTATTGGATTAAAAAAGAAAAAATGGTGGCTGTGGTAATACCTGCCTAACCGCTCATAAAACAAATGCAGGCTGCTGAAACGATAAAATACCGACTGTTGGCCTTGAGTATTGTGGTGGATGTATTGGGTATGCTTAGTTACTTAATCCCTGCCCTTGGCGAATGGACAGACATTGCAATGGCCGTGCTTACCGCCTTGGCAATTTTTAAAGGTTACCACAGTTACGGCTGGGCGGCATTTGGATTTTTGGAAGAGATTTTGCCGTTTACGGATATTATTCCCTCGGCTACGCTGGTGTGGATATATAGGTTTATCATCAGGAAGCAGACATACAAAGCATAATCGTTATGGAAATTAAACATCATTTAGACGGTAATAAAGGTGAGTTTTATATTGAAGAAAACGGGAACATAATTGCTCAATATGCCTATACCATGACCGACGACACTACTATGCTGGCTACCCATACAGGAGTTTCACCGCGCCTGCGGGGACAAGGTATTGCCATGAAGTTGGTAGAGGCTGCCGTTGAGTATGCCCGCGCCCATAATTATAAAATTGCTCCTTCTTGCTCCTACGTGCGTTGGGCGCACGAAACCCGCCCTGATTTGGCCGACGTAGTACGGTGATTATTCTTTCACCAAAAGCCTGCTTTCAAAATTACCCGTCCCGCCAATTTTTACAAGGTAGGTTCCGCTTTGTAAGTAGCTAATATCAATATCTTGGTTAGGCAAAAACGGTTGATTAGTAATTACACAACGGCCTGTTAAGTCAAATACTTCAACGGTTGCTTTTGTTGAGGTACTTTCAAGTTTTATTTTAAATGAGCTGTTGGTTGGATTAGGATATACTACTGATCCAATTTCTTCACTTCGGGCAAATTCATTCTCCTGTACTGATAATAGCGGGCTTCCACCTTGATTAGTGCTTCTGTATAAAAGAGAGCCTGTTAAAAACATCAAGTTAGGGGCTATAATTTTAACATCGGAAAGAAAAGTCGGTGTTGGTTTAGGCAGTTCTTGGCTGAAAAATGTTTTACCACCGTCCACCGTTTTAAAAGGTGTTAATCGGTCCTTTATTGTAATCCAGCCAATTTTATTGGTTACAAAAGCTATGCTTGTAATAGGTGCTGGGGTTTTTCCGTCATTTAAACAATACCATTTTTCCCAAGTTTGTCCTCTATTGGTAGTTTTATAGATGCAACCACTATCCATACTGCCATAAAATCCAGTATCAACAGAAACAAACTGTAAGCCACGAATACCTATTAATTGAGAACCAATAGTATCCCAAGTCATTCCTCCATCGGCGGAATAAAATAGTTTATATGTCTCATTTTCGGTTAAACCAGTAAAAAAAACATTTTTATTATCTACAAAATGAAAATTGCTATGAAATTGTGCGAATACATTACTGACTCTATCCCATGTTGCTCCACCGTTAATTGTTCGGAAGATATTGTGAGCTAAAACCACCCCCGTGTCTTTATTTATAAAATGCATGTGGGCACTCCTAAAAGCTTCATTTACAGGCTGAAAATTATTTTCGTTTATTTTATATATAGTATCCAATACCAAGCTAGCCGTATCTAGAAGGCATATTTTTGTGTTTTCCAGCATTAGTAAATTCCCGTTTTCCATTATCTTCATACCCCTCATTTTCAAGTTTTCACCACTGGTATTGGTCGAAAAATATCGTTTAAATTTCCACGTTTTTCCACCGTCGTGGGTTTGATATAAACTGGCTAATGGAGTACTCTGCTTATATGCGTATCCAAAAGATAAGTCATCTCTAAAAGCAAAAAAGCTTGCATTGATCTGAAATAGTGGAGACACCGTATCCCATTGTGCTTTCGACGCAATAAGTTGAATAATGCAACAAAAAAACAAAAATATTTTTTTCATATTTATTATAAATTATTTCACTATTATTTTAGTTGAATAAAGAACAAATCGGCCGTTAGATATCTTTATAAGGTATAGGCCTGCTTTCAAGCCGCTAATATTTATATTATTGTTATTGTTTTCCACATCATAGTTGTTAATTTTTCTGCCAATGCCATCATAAATAGTAGTAATGTATTGGTTCACGTTTTCAGGCAAACTTATTGTAAAACTACCGGTATTGGGGTTAGGGTATAGAGCATAGGCATCTTCTTCTAATGTTGGATTAATTCTTAACAGTTCTGATGCTTTAGTATCAACAAAAGGCGTACAATCTGTTCCAGAGCAAATAAAATTATTGGCCGAACAAACAACAGGGGTAAAAAAGGCTTGCAGACTACCGTGGAAAAGTCGCCAATTTGGGTAGGTAAGGTTAGTGGGATTAGCTACCCCAAAATAGTGATAAGTTAAGTCGGCATCCGACTCAATATTCATTTTACCCGGTGCAAAAGCATCATCACTGAAGGTATTATTACTTGGATTGGGCGGGTTGCCTTGCGGATTTAACACATTTAGGTATGCACCCTGACCATTACCTGATGTTTTGTCAAAAATCAACCCTTTCAAAAACAAATCCCGATATAGCTGAATAAACGTATTGCAAGTAAGTTGGGTCTCTGTGTTTGACCCAACAAAAAGACACCCGTACGTGTTTGTAGAGTACTCATTGGTTCCATCAAATCTAAAAGTATTGTCTGAAACTTGAATTGTTTGTGTATTTCCAGATATTGAATTATATGATACTACTCCTACTCCTCTCCCAGCAAAAGATATTTGCCAGTTAACATCATTGTTTCTTATATGATGGTTAAAACATTCCTCCGTCCAAACGAAACAGCTCGCAAATCCATTTGAGTAGTACACGTTTTGAAAATACTTTATTCCTTGTACTTGGTAATATTCTTCATAGTTAAATGAGCAAGCATTAATATAATTGTTATAATCTACTGTTTGGTTATTGCAGTCTACTGCAAACCCTTCACTTCTTTTAAAATGATAGCAAATCATTACTTTATAAAAGTCGGAGTTTCTAAAGTCAGAAGCTAATACATCATAGCTTGAACCACTTGTTGTTGAGTTAAAAAACACTCCCTTATAAAGACCTGTAAAGGAGTTGCGTCTGCCCGGATCAAAGTTACCATCAACCGTTTGATCAGTAGCTTCGTCCAATAAAATATTTTGGGAGCCTCCGGTTGAGTAAATCCCAATTATTTGATTAGCAGACACATCATTCATTGTTATGTTATCAGTATTAAAATAACACCCTCTTACTGTGAGACCTCCTGTATAATTATCAAGTTTAATAAAATTTTTAGTTACAAGCTGATTGTCATAAACGTCCTGTAAATTCGAGTTTTGTATAAAATCACACTTTCGTAAGTAATTTGCGTTTCCTTTATTGTTGTCGCTTGTAGAAGGGCCAAAAGCATTATACTCAATAGCAATACCATTATTTATAAAAAGTGCTTTTATTGCTTGCAACAACCCGCCTGTTTTATTGTTATTTCTATTACCCACCATAACCCCCACTTTAGCATTAGTAATAGTCGCTTCCCGTATTAATACAACGCCGTGTGGCCCTCCTTGGTTGGAAACAATATTGTCAATCGGTAAAACCTTTTGTCCGTTTGTACCCTCTATTATTATACCTTCCCAGAGATAATTATTGCCTTGAGTCGTTAGGGTAATTCCTTCTCTAATCATAAGCAATCCTCCCTTTTTTACAGTTATTCCATAACCTTGGGCAAAATGTAAATCAACATAAACATCCAAAACACCGCCATCCTCAACCACAATGTTGTCATTTATAAGGTATGGGTTTGTAACTGTTTGTGTACTCCACACTGTTGGGTTTGGTCCTGTGATAGTTATTGTTGCCCTCACTGTAATTGTAATAAGTAACAATAGCACGGAAATAACAGAGGTAAATTTTTTCATTTTTTAAAATTTGTACGAAAAAATGGAATACAACCGCTACAAAAAAGAGTGTTAAAACGGTATTTTTAACTTTTCGATAAATGCTAATGAATATTTTAAGATACTAGCAACAAAAAATGAAACCCTTACCTTTGCGGGGTACTTATGCCAAAAAAAGCCGTTATAGCCGCGCTAACTGCTTCAGTTATTTTATTTGCCGCCTTTTTACCGCAGGCTGAACCAACAGTTCCGCAAACGCCAGAACAATTGGGCGAAATGCTGTTTAACGATAAAATACTTTCGGGCGATTATACCCTAAGCTGTGCAAGTTGTCATATTCCCCAATTTGCCTTTGCCGATACCGTAAAATTTAGCAAAGGAGTTGGCGGTAAACTTACCGGGCGCAATACGCCAACGGTAATGAATGTACTATCACGGGAATCGTTTTTTTGGGACGGCAGGGTAGCAACGCTGGAAGAACAAGCTTTGCACCCCATCAGCAACCCCGATGAAATGAACCTGCCTGTTGAAGAAGCGGTGAAGCGGCTGAACAACGACGAGAATTACCGCAATTATTTTACGACGATATACGGTCAACTGCCCGACAAGACTACTTTGGGAAAGGCCATTGCTGCTTTTGAAAAAACACTGGAAACTGCTTCGACCCGTTTTGACCGTTACATGAACGATGAAGTAATGTTTACCGAAAGCGAAAAACGCGGGCAAACGCTGTTTAACAACAAAGCCAAGTGTTTTGATTGTCACTTTTCGCCTGATTTTACGGGCGATGAGTTTAGAAATATCGGCTTGTTTGATGGTAAGCAGTTAAACGATTCGGGCAGGTATAAAATCACCCAAAACCCTAAAGATTTAGGCAAGTTTAAGGTGCCCGGGCTTCGTAATGTGGCAATTACGGCCCCCTATATGCACAACGGGATGTTTAGCACACTTCGAGAGGTGATTGATTATTACGACAATCCCGCTGCAACGGTGAAGCATGCCCAAAACCGCGATGAGCTGTTAAGTAAGCCCCTGAACCTTACAGAACAAGAGAAGAGGGATTTGGAAGCATTTTTGCTTACGCTTACTGACGATAATTTTATAAAAAAGTAAGCTTACATAGCAAAACACACCAATGGTATAAGTGTTGTAACTTACTGTAAACGATTGCATTATTTTTGTAGCACCCTGTGCTAAGTTTTATGGATTTTTGAACACACGAATGATAGAGGAAGAAGATTTTAATTTAGAAGGTTTTATTGAAGACCAGCAAGACAGCGAGCTGTACGAACACCACCGCATAGTGGTTGACCCCGGACAATCGCTATTGCGAATTGACAAGTTTTTGATGCATCGGTTGCAGAATGTAAGTCGTAACAAAATACAATTGGCGGCAATTGCCAACAGTATTTTGGTGAACGACGACCCTGTGAAATCAAACTACAGGGTGAAGCCCTTGGATGTAATTACCGTTGTGCTGCCCACTCCGCCGAGGGATACGGCCATTTACCCTGAAAACATCCCCTTAACCGTTGTTTACGAGGACGATGATTTGATTATCATCAATAAAAAACCCGGCATGGTGGTGCACCCCGGCTTTAATAACTACACGGGTACGTTGGTAAATGCTCTGGCCTGGCATTTTGAGGGGCAGAACATTGACCGTAAAGAACCTACTCCCTGTTTGGTGCATCGCATTGATAAAAACACCAGCGGGCTTATGGTGGTGGCTAAAAATGAAACCGCAATGGCGGGTCTTGCCCAACAGTTTTTCGACCACAGTATAGAACGCACTTACAATGCCCTCGTATGGGGCGATTTTGAAGAAGATAGCGGCACCATACGCGGCAACTTGGCTCGTCACCCCAAAAACCGTTTAGAAATGACGGTGTTTGAAGACGGCAGCCACGGAAAAGAAGCCGTTACTCACTACCGTGTTTTAGAGCGTTTTCACTACGTTACCCTTGTTGAGTGTAAGCTTGAAACAGGCCGCACCCACCAAATACGTGCCCACATGCGGTACATCGGTCACCCCATTTTTAACGACGATACCTACGGAGGCGATAAAATTATAAAAGGCACTACGTTTAGCAAATACAAACAGTTTATTGATAACTGCTTTGAGCTGATACCCCGCCAAGCACTGCACGCAAAAACACTGGGTTTTATACACCCCGGAACACAGGAAAAAGTGTTTTTCGACAGCAACCTGCCCGAAGATTTTATGAATGTACTTGATAAATGGCGCAGGTACATTGCCCACAAAAAAGACTTTGAAGAATAGGCCGTCCTCAGCTGGACAACTTTAGTCTTTAATGGCCGTGTGCGTGGCTTCCCTCGTGCTAAGGAGGGTGAGGGGGGGGGCTCCGCCCTAACCATCGGGAATAAATCCCGATGCTATTGATAGAGAACTGGCAATCTATCCATAGC
>OFDN01000133.1_pt1 | contig 73401 bp, 56 predicted proteins | sample 1520971 | NCBI WGS metagenome assembly OFDN01 (sample SAMEA94257418, study PRJEB24077) | hot springs metagenome | biome: Aquatic biome; feature: Geographical feature; material: Water | place: India | collected 2012-06-12 | depth 5 m
TTCTCCCCCGAGTCGCCCGGACCGGCGGTGGACGGGCCGTCGACCGCTGGCGGCGGGCACTTGCCCTGGTGCCCGCGGATGCCGCGGCCTGGAACGCTGCCGGGCTCGCCTTCCAGGCGCAGGACAGTCTCGCCGACGCCGGGCGGGCTTTCGGCCGCGCGCTTGCGATCGACCCCGGAGCGATCGATGCCGTGACGAACTTCGGCAGCCTGCGGCGGCTTCAAGGCCGTTCGGCGGAGGCCGCCGCCCTCCAGCGCGCCGCCCTGGCCCACCACCCGCGCGACGCCACCGCCCGCACCAACATGGCGCTGGCACTTCAGGACCTGGGCGCGGAACGGGAGGCGGAGTCCGAATTCACCCGCGCCCTGAAGGACGACCCCTCTCAAGCGCTAGCCCGCTTCAACCGCGGCGTGCTCCGGCTGATGGGGGGGCGGCTGGAGGAGGGGTGGACGGACTACGCCGCCCGCTTCGAGTCGCGCCAACTCTTCGCGCCACGGCGGATCGCGCTGCCGCCCTGGACCGGGGACGACCTCGCCGGACGGCGCATTCTGGTGTGGCGGGAACAGGGGTTGGGCGACGAGCTGATGTTTTCATCCTGCTACCCCGACCTGATCGCGCGGGCCGCCGGAGTCGTGCTGGAGTGCGACCGCCGGCTGATGCCACTGTTCGCTCGTTCCTTTCCCGGAACGGTCGTCCGTGCGCCGACGTCCGATCCGCGCGACGCCGACGTGCACACCTCGGCCGGCACCCTGCCGCGCCATTTCCGCACTCGCTTCGCGGCGTTTACACCAAGCAGCGGCTGGTTGATTCCGGATCCGGATCGGGTCCGGGCGCTGCGCGAGCGGATGGCGGCGCTCGGCCCCGGCCTGAAGGTGGGCATCGCCTGGACAAGCCGGCGGGCGGACGCGGCACGACGTGCGGCCTACACGAGCCTGGACGACTGGTCACCAGTCCTCACCCTTGCGGGGATTCACCTCGTCAGTCTTCAATATGACGGCCGTGACGACGAAATCGCCGCAGCGGAGCGGCGATCGGGCGTCCGCATCCACCGCTTCGCGGACGTGGACTTGATGAACGACCTGGACGGCGCCGCGGCGCTCACCAGCTCCCTCGACCTCGTGCTGACCGTCGCCAGTTCGGTGGGCGAGATGGCCGGCGCCCTGGGCGTGCCCGTCTGGCGGCTGGGCGGACGCGACTGGACGCAGCTCGGGACCGGCGTTCGGCCATGGTTTTCGTCCCAGCGGGTGGTCCGGCCGCCGACGGGGACCGGCATGCCGGGCGCCGTCGCCCATGCCGCCGTGCTCCTGGAGAGGCTTGCCCGATGAGTGGCGGGACAACACGCGCCCGACTGGCCGAGGCACTGTCGCTTCACCAGGCCGGTGACCTCCGTGGGGCGGAACAACTCTACCGTGGCATTCTGGGCCGTGCCCCGAGGGACGCCGATGCGCTGCATCTGCTCGGTGTGCTCTGCCATCAGACCGGCCGCGGCGCGGATGCCGTCGCGCTGATCGGCAAGGCGATCAGGGCGAAGCCCGGAGTCGCCGAATTCCATGCGAACCTGGCGCTCGCCCTGCAGGGCCTCGGCCGGGCCGCCGAGGCCGGAAGCCAGTTGACGGAGGCGGTGCGGCTTCGACCGGATTACTGGGAGGCGCATTTCAATCTCGGCCTCCTTTTGCAGGGGCTGGGGCGGCTGGATGGGGCGGCGACGCATCTGCGCGCCGCCGTCGATCTGCGCCCATCCGACCCGGCTCCCTACGGTGCGCTGGCGACCCTTCTGGGAGCGATCGGCCGAATCGCGGAGAGTGTCGCCTACCATCAGGCGGCGCTCGCCCTGAGGCCCGAGGAACCCGCCCTGATCGGCAATGTTGCCGCGGCTCTTCGCGACGCCGGAATGATGCAGCACGCGGCCGATGCCTACGCCGAGGCGCTTCGCCGCGACCCGCAGAATCCGCGTTTCCTGAACGACTTCGGCTTGGTTATGCAAGCTCTGGGACGGGCCGACGACGCCGCCAATTGCTTCGAAGCCGCGCTCGGCGTCGATCCTGGCTTCGCGGAGGCGGAAGACAACCTCGGCAGTCTGGCCATGCTGCGCGGCCGGGCGGACGAGGCGGCGGCGCGCCACCGCGCGGCGCTCCGCCGTCGCCCGACCCTCTCCGCGGCCTGGAACAACCTGGGCAACGCGCTGAAGGCACAGGGAATGCTGGCCGGCGCCACCATTGCCTGGCGTACGGCGCTCGCCCTGTTTCCGAACGCCGCGGAGGTATGGACCAATCTGGGCAACGGGCTGCGGGCGGTCGAGCGCTTTGACGGATCGGAAGCGGCGCACCGTCGCGCCCTTCGTCTGCGGCCGGCCAATGCCATCGCCCACAACAATCTGGGCGATGCGGTGCAGATGAGCGGTGGCGACGCGGTGGGGGCGACCTCCTACCGTCGGGCGCTGGCGCTCGATCCCGCCTACGCCGAAGCGGCAAGCAACCTCGGCCTAGCTCTCCAGCGCCTCCAGCGCACTGCGGAGGCGGGGGCATGGTTCGATCGTGCGCTGGCGCTGGTTCCCGATCTCGCACTGGCGCGCTTCAACCGCGGCCTGTTGCGGCTCGAAGCCGGGGAGATCGCACGAGGCTGGCCGGATTACGCGTGGCGGTTCGGGTCCGGCCGTATCGGGCGGGTCCGGCAGCCGGCGCTGGCAGCTTGGCGCGGCGAGGAACTGTCCGGCAAGCGACTTCTGATCTGGCGGGAGCAGGGTGTCGGCGACGAGCTGCTGTTCGCCGCCTGCTACGCGGAGGCCATCGCCCGGGCACGGCATGTGGTGATCGAGAGCGACGCCAGACTCGTTACGTTGTTGCAACGATCCTTCCCGTCAGCGAGTGTCCGCGCGCAAACGGTCGATGCCGAGGGGCGCGAGACCGGTATGCCCACCGATTGTGACCTGCACACGCCGGCGGGGTCGCTGGCCCGCGTGTTCCGCGGTCGGCTTGCCGATTTCGGACCACTCCCCGCTTGGATCATTCCGGATCCGGTTCGGGTAGCGCAGTGGCTGGAGCGACTAGCCCGGTTGCCACGCGGACTGCGGATCGGCATCGCGTGGCGCAGCCAGTTGCTGACGGCGGAGCGGCGCGGTGCCTACACCAACCTCGACCAGTGGGCGCCGGTCTTCGCCGTGCCTGGAATCACGCTGGTCAATCTCCAATACGGGGAGGTTGAGGGCGAACTCTCCACAGCCGAGCAGGCCCACGGGGTGACCATCCATCGCTGGCCCGATCTGGATCTCCGCGATGATTTCGAAGGCGCGGCGGCGCTCACCGCTACGCTCGATCTGGTGATCGCTCCGGCGGTGTCGGCCGGTGAACTGGCGGGTGCCGTGGGCACGCCGGTGTGGCGGATCGGCGGGTGCGATTGGACGTGGCTCGGGACAGGTGTTCGCCCTTGGTTCCCGAGCATGCGGGTGTTCGCACCGCCGCCGGGTGGAGGACTTGGGGAGGCGTTGGAACGCGCCGCGCAGGTCCTGCGCGAATTAAGCGGGCCTTTACTCTTTCCAGCCAATGTAGTGTGATCGGAGAAGGGATCGTCGGCGACCGCGCGTCGGGCGTCGGGGTCTGGGTCGTTGGAGGGGAGCGATGTCGGACAGTCTTGCTGGCGTCAACCAGATGGTGTCGGACCTCACCAAGTCCATCGACGCGGCCGTAAAGCGGGTCCAGGCGCAGTCGCAGGCTCAAACGCCCGAGAATGTGAAGGAATTCCAGAAGGAGGTCCGCAAGTCGTCGGGCACCAGTTCGGCCTTCGCGACCGACATTGGGATTCTCGCCCGCGGCACCACCCGGCTTAACGTGGTCAGCAGCCTCGCCGCGAAGGATACTGTCGACTTCTATAAGTTCAAGGTCACCTCCAAAGGGGAGGCGGCACTGGGGCAGGTCGGCGACGAAGGCGTGCGTGTCCAGTTGCAGAGCAAGCTCGGCGTTGTGATCGCCGACAGCAACAAGGAAGCCGGAAAGAACTACGACAACTACCTGAAGCTCGCCTCGGGCGAGCTCGAGTTGGACCGCGGCGACTACACCCTGCGCGTGACCCGCGACAAGGGCGTGGACGTGAAGGATTCGAAGAACTACGCACTTCAGCTGAGCATGGGTACCTATTCCCAGGATTACGACACCGTTGCCAAGCAGCCGAAGGCGGGAGACAGCCCATTCCAGCTCTCGGCGTCGCAGCAGGCCATGCTCGATGGGCTGAACAACGCGGCGGCGAACCTGAAGTCGATCCCCTTCGGACAGTCCGGCACGCAGAAACTGCTGGGCAGCGTTTTCAGCGGCACCTTCTAAAGCCTGCGGGCTAGCGCGCCGATACGGGGGCCGGCGGTGGCGCGTGCCTCCGCCGGCCGAGCCGTCAGACGTTGCCGTGCACGGTGTTGCGCACCATCCGGTAACCCTTCATCAGTTCGACGATGCCGTCGTCGAGCAAATGGGCGGGGCGGAATCCCGTCGCCTCGATGCGTGCGTTCGACACGATGTAGTCACGTTTGTCCGGATCCTCGCCGATGGGCGCTTCGATGAACACGAAGCCGGGCAGATGCCGCCGGATCCGTTCGCAGAGCTCCCATTTCGACAGGTTGGCATCGGACAGACCGACGTTGTACGGGCGCCCCTGCATCGAGTCGAACCGGTCGATGGTGTGCAGGAAGGCGCGCGCGACGTCGCGGATGTGGATGTAGTTCCGCTTGAAGTGCGGTTCGAAGAGCACGACGGCGCGGTCGAACACTGCCCGATGGACGAAGTCGTTGACCAGAAGGTCGATGCGCATCCGCGGGGCCATGCCGAACACCGTGGCGAGCCGCAGCGTCGCCGCGTTGCCGCGATCCAGCACGGCCGCTTCCGCTTCCACCTTGGTGCGGCCGTAAAGGGATACCGGGCGAAGGGGCGACTCCTCGGTGCATTCCTTTCCGGCGTCGCCGATCCCGTAGCCGGAGTTCGTTACGGGCATCAGGACGCGCTGCTGCGGCGACAGCAACCGCAGCAGCGTCAGCACCGCATCGCGGTTCGTCGTGGTCGCGGCCACCCGGTCCGCGTCGCACATAGGGGCGCCGACCAGCGCGGCGAGCGGGATGACGGCGTCGGCCCGGGCCAGCAGGGGACGCAGGGTGGCTTCCTCGCGGGCGTCGCCACGCACCACGTCGAACCGGGGGTGCGCGCAGACATGGGCGAGGGAATTCTGCCGGAACATGAAGCTGTCGAGCACGATCACCGAATGGCCGGCGTCCAGCAGCGCCGGCACGAGGATGGAGCCGAGATAGCCGGCCCCGCCCGTTACGAGAATGGTATGCCCGTCCGTCACCATTGGTCTCCTGTGTGGGCGCGTTCGCCGCATGATGTGGCGGCACGCAACGAACATGGAAAAAACTGCCGGGGGGGTCGGTAGAATTTTCCCCTTGGTCGGCAAATTTTGCCGGTATGATGGTTGTTTCGGGGCTATGTGCCCGCTTCTTTCGCGCGGCCATCCGTTACGGCAGCTGCGTATCGGTAGAGAGCCAGCAGCGTCGAGGAATCCTCGATGCGCGAATCGGTGGCCATGGCCAACGCCTCGCCCAGCGTGAAGCCATGGGCATGGCCAAGCCCCATCTCGCTGTCGTCCCGCTCCCGTTCGATGCGGCAATCCAGCGCCGCGAACAACGCACCGCGCGCGACGAGCGTCGCATTGTCCGGAACATAGGTGCCGAGCGGAAGGAGTCCCCCCGCCGGGCAGACGAGCCCCGTCTCCTCCGTCAGCTCGCGCCTGGCCGCCGTTTCCGGGCATTCCCCCTCGTCCACAAGCCCGCGCGGCGCTTCCCAGAACCAGGCATCCATCGGATGGCGGTACATCCGGTGCAGCAGGATCCGCCCATCGAGAACAGGCAGGATGGTCACGCCGGCGATCCGCGGCTCCAATGATCCTCGTGGCATCACAACCACATAGTCGGGGATCGTTTGGCCGTCCGCCGCTTCGACATGGTCGAGGCAGACGCGCATCACGCGGTTTTCGAAGATCGGACGGCGGTGGTGGCGCACGATCGGGAGGGGGGGGGCGTCGGACGTCATGGCGTGCCGCGGCCGGGGGGCGTCCATCCGGTCAAGCGACCGTACCGATATCGGTGTCGAGGATCGCAGGTTCCTCATCCGCGGTTCCGAAGGCCTCCGCCGGGCTGTAGAAGATCAACTGCGTCCCGCCGCGCTCGAAGGCGAAGGGAACGTGTTGGAGACCGGCCAGAGCGGCACGGATCCGCGGCTGGGCATCCGGAGGCGCGAAGATCAGCACGAATCCGCCACCCCCAGCCCCGAGAAGCTTCCCGCCCAAGGCACCGTTGGCCATGGCCCGTGCGTAGATGTCGTCGACCAGTTCCGTGGAGACCCGCGAGGACAGCGATCGCTTCAACATCCAGGATTCGTGCAGCAAGGCGCCGAAATCGGTGATCAGGGCGTTGCTCGTCAGGATGTCCATCGCGTCGTCCACCATCTGGTGCATCGCGGTCAATTCGTCGCGCTTGACCGGGATGTTCCTGATCTGATGGGCGGCGATCTCCGACGCGGTTCTCGACACGCCGGTGAAGAACAGCATCAGGTGGTCCTGCAACTCGGCGAGCCGCGCGGGGGCGAGTGGAACCGGGTTGATCGAGAAGCCCTGGCCGCTGAAGCGGATCAGGTTCAACCCGCCGACGGCGGCCGAGATCTGGTCCTGCGAGCCGACATTCTCGCCGATCATGTTCTGTTCGACGTCGATCGCCAGATCCGCCAGTCGCCTCTGGCTGAGCATGCGACCGCGCAGGGCTGTCAGAGCGTGCAGAAGGCCGACCGTGAAGGACGAGCTGGAGCCGAGACCGGTGCGTGCCGGCAGGTCGGCGTTATGGACGAGTTCAATCCCCTTGCGGATGTTGAGCCGTTTCAGGCAGCTCCGGACCGACGGGTGCGCAATGTCCTCGATGGTCGTCGTGAGCTCGATCCGGCTGTAAACGATCCGGTATGACTGTTCGAAGAAGGGAGGAAGATATCGGCAGGATAGATAGCAGTATTTGTCAATGGACGTGGCCAGGACTGCGCCGCCGTGTTCATGATACCATGCCGGGTAGTCGGTGCCGCCACCGAAGAAGGAGATCCTGAAAGGAGTCCGGGTGATGATCATGGGTCCGCTCCAGGCCGCTCCAACAATCCGCAGATGCCGCTCGCACACCGCGAGAACCATACGATGCAATGACCGGGCCAACGCGATTCGCCAGGGTCGGCCGGCGGGATTGGCACGCCGGATGCAAAGTCGGAGCGCGGTATAACGTCCCCTTAATCGCTTTACTCACAAGATCCCTCCCGCTATCGTGCGCACATCGTGGATCGGAACGCAATCATGTTTCGCAATAGTATTGACTTGAAAGTCAAAGCAAACGACTTGCGCAAAAAAGTTCTTGAGATGTGTTTCGCGCATGGCGGGCACATATCAACCTGCTATTCCTGTGTCGAAATACTTACGGCATTGTATTATGGTGGGGTGTTGCGGGTTGATGCTATGAACCCGCAATGGCCTGACCGTGACCGGTTCATTCTGAGCAAGGGGCATGGCGAAACCATCATCTACGCCATTCTCGCCGACCTCGGTTTTTTCCCCGACGCGTGGACGACCGACAGCTACCGCAAGGGTGACTGCCGTCTTGGCGGGCACGTCGATCACCGGATTCCGGGGATCGAGGTGACCGCGGGCGCACTTGGCCATGGCCTCGGCGTGGCGTGCGGAATGGCCCTCGCCGCCAAGCTGGACGGAAAACCGAACCTGCACGTCGTCCTGCTCGGCGACGCCGAATGCTCGGAGGGATCGGTGTGGGAAGCGGCGCTGTTCGCCGCCAAGCACGGCCTTGGGCAGCTGGTGGCGATCGTCGATCGCAACGGTATCGGTTCGCTTGACTTCACCGAGAACTACATCGCCCTGGAACCCCTCGCCGACAAATGGCGCAGCTTCGGCTGGGACGTGGCGGTCGCGGATGGGCACGATTTCGGGTCCCTTGCCGCCGCGCTACCGGCGTCGCGGCCCCGTTTGTCGGAGCGGCCGCTGGCGGTCATCGCCAACACGGTGAAGGGTAAGGGCGTTTCGCTGTTCGAAAACGATCCCATCTGGCACGTCCGGCCGGTGACGTCGGACATCATCGAACAGGCCCGTGAAGAGCTTCGCCGGGGTGCGCCATGACCCAGATGTCCAGCACCGATATGCGGGACGCCTTCTTCGGCGAACTCCATGGGGTAGCGTCGCGGGACCGCGATCTGGTCGTGCTGTCGAACGATTTCGGCGCGCCGAGTCTCGACCGTTTCCGCGCCGACCTTCCACAGCAGTTCATCAACGCCGCCATTTCCGAACAGAACATGATGTCGGCGGCGGCAGGCATGGCGATGGCGGGCAAACGCGTGGTGGTCTACTCCATTGCCACCTTCGCGACGCTTCGGGCGCTCGAGCAGGTCAAGATCGACATCTGCGCGATGCACCAGCCGGTCACCATCCTGGCCGTGGGCACGGGCTACGCCTACAGCACCGATGGCCCGACCCATCACGCCACCGAGGACATCGCGGTGATGCGGGCGCTGAAGGGGATGTCCATCCTGTCCCCGTCCGAGCCGCGCATGGTAGCCGACTTCGCCCGCCGCATCGCCGACGTGGCCGGTCCGACCTATGTCCGGCTGGACCGCGGACGCATGCCGGTGCTCGATCACCCCGAGACCGGGCTTCCAGCATCCGGCCTTCGGGTGTTTGGCGACGGCCGCGATGTGGCGTTGATCGCGACCGGGGGAATGCTCCATCGGGCGCTCGACGTGTCACGGGCGTTGGCAGCCCGTGGCATCGCCGCTCGCGTCGTGGATCTGGTCCGCCTCAAGCCCTTGGACACCGATGCGATCGGCGAGGCGCTACGCCCCGTGGCTACGGTCGCGACTGTGGAGGAGCACTCGCTGCACGGCGGGCTGGGCGGCATCGTGGCCGAGACCCTGGCGGATCTGGAGCTTCTGAAGCCGCTGAAGCGCTTCGGCATTCCCGACGACCTGCTCTATGCCTATGGGGAACGCGACGCACTGCACGCCGGTCGTGGGCTCGATGTCATCGCTCTGTCGCGGTCGCTCGAAGACTGGCTCGCCCGCGGGCGGAGTTGACGACCGCGGCCCGCGCGGATGGCGGACAATCTGGAAACGCAGAAGGCGCAAGCGGCATGTTCAGGAAAATTCTGGTGACCGGCAGCTCGGCCGTCACGGGAACCGCAGTCAAGGCGGTCCAGGGAGACCATCCCGACAGCGAATTCGTCTTCGTGACGTCGCGTGACTGTGATTTGACCGACTCCGCTGCGACCCTGCGGTTGGTGCGGGAGGTGGGGGCGGACGCGATCCTTCATCTGGCGGCGGTCAGCGGCGGCATCGGACTCAGTCTCCACCACCAGGCCAGCATGCTGCGCGACAACGCCCTGATGACCTTTTCCGTGCTGGAGGCGGCGCGCTTGGCCGGGGTCTCCAAGGTGCTGATGACGCTGACCACCGGCATGTATCCGCCGGACGCGCCGCTGCCCCTGCGCGAAGAATCCATTCACGACGGCGCGCCGCACGGGTCGAACTACGGGTCCTCCTTCGCCAAGCGCCTGATCGAGCCGGCGGTGCGCGCGTACCGCGAGGAGTACGGGCTGAAGGTCGTCGGCGTGATCCCCAACGGCATCTTCGGCGAGAACGACAATTTCAACTTCGATGACGCCCCGATGCTGCCGGCGCTGATCCGTCGGTTCTACGAGAATCGCCACAGTGACCAGCCCATCGTGATCTGGGGGGACGGTTCGCCCCTGCGGGAATACACCTATTCGAAGGACGTCGCCCGCGCCTTCCTTTGGGTGCTCCACAATTACGACGACTCGCAGGTGCTGAACACCGGGACGACGGAAGAACACAGCATCCGCGACATTGCCTTCATGATCGCCGATATCATGGGAGTGGACCGGGGGCGGATTGCGTTCGACACGTCGAAGCCGAACGGTGTGTTCCGCAAGAACTGCGACAACAGCCGCTTCGTCGGCCTGTCGGGTTTCCGTTACACGCCGTTCCGCGACGCGCTTGAGAACACCATACGGTGGTTCGCCGACGCTTACGAGAATGACCGCTCCCGCATCCGGCTCTACGGCAAGAGCAAGGGTTGACCACGATGCGGCACCGCAGGCTCGGACGCACCGGCATCGACGTTTCCGCCATCGGCTTCGGCACCTGGGGGCTCGGGGGTGATTCCTATGGCCCGGTCGATGACGACCTGTCGCACCGCGTGTTGCGCGCGGCGTTCGAGCGGGGCGTCACCTTCTACGACACATCGGACCTGTACGGTGCGGGACACAGCGAACGGGTCCTCGGTGCCGCGCTGGAGGATGTGCGCGACCGGGTGGTGATCTGTTCAAAGGTCGGGCTTCTGCCGCACAGCGGCTTCGCCATGCCGATGGATTTCTCCCCGGCCCATCTTCGCGACGGGCTTGCCGCCAGCCTCGACCGGCTGCGCACCCGCTGGATCGACGTCTATCTGTTGCACAGCCCGGAACTGGATCTGCTCCGCCGGGATCCGGAAATCCTGGAGACGCTGCGCGGCTTCCAGGCCGAGGGACGCATCCGCAGCTTCGGCCTTTCGGCCCGCTCGCCAGCCGACGCCCAGGCGGGGGTGGAGGAGTTCGACTTTCCGGTCGTCCAGGTCAACTACAACATGATCGACCAGCGTGCGGCTGACGACGGTCTGTTCGACCTGGTGCAGCGTCGGGGCACCGGGGTGATCGTCCGGACACCTCTCTGCTTCGGTTATCTTTCGGGCCGTCTGGCCGCCGACCACCGGTTCGAGGGGAAGGACCACCGTGCCAACTGGCCGGTGGACCAGCTTCGCCGGTGGGCCGATGCGCCGGGTCTGTTCGCGCATCTCCATGGCGGATCCGGCCAGAGCACCGCGACGCAGCTGGCGCTGCGCTTCTGCCTCGCGCCGGACGTGGTGTCCACGGTCATCCCGGGCATGATGACCCTGGCCGAGGTGGAAGAGAACACCACCGCTGCCGATCTGCCGTCACTGTCCTCGGCCGAGCTGGCCGACATCCGCAACATCTACGCGTCGAACACCTTCTTCGACCGGTCCGCCAAACAGAGAGGACGCCAGACGTGAGCGACCAGCAGGACGAACGCCGGGGCCGCTCCGCCGGGCGCGACCCAAACCGTTTCCATGAACCGTCCCGCACCACGGAATCGGAAGTCGACTTCCGCTGCGGTCTGGAGGAGTATTTCGCCGCGGGCATTGGCTCGAACGTCGAGAAGCTGCAGAACTTTCCGAAATTCGTCCCGACCCAGGACATCCGTCGCTTCATATCGCGCTACGAACTCTTCAAGCAGGTGCTGGACGTTCACGGGTCGGTGGTCGAATGCGGAGTGCTGTTCGGCGGCGGTCTGATGAGCTGGGCGCATTTCAGCGAAATCTTTGAGCCCTTCAACCATCTGCGCAACATCATCGGCTTCGACACCTTCAGCGGCTTCGCGGCGCTCAGCGAGAAGGACCGGACCGGGACCGCGGCGCAGATGGCCGTGGGTGGCCTCGCCATCGACGCCGAGGCGGATCTGAACCAAGCCATCGGGCTGTTCGACCAGAACCGTGTGCTGAAGCACATCCGCAAGATCCGCCTGGTGCGCGGCGATGCCTGCGCGACCATTCCGGCCTTCCTGGATGCCAACCCGCACACGGTCGTCAGCCTGCTCTGGCTGGATTTCGACATCTACGAGCCGACGGTGGCGGCACTCCGCCATTTCCTGCCCCGCATGCCCAAGGGTGCCATCGTCGCCTTCGATGAGCTGAACCACGAGGTGTGGCCGGGCGAGACGGTCGCGGTGATGGAGGAGGTCGGTCTGAACAAGCTCCGCATCCGCCGGTTCCCCTTCGGTTCCACCGTTTCCTACGCGGTCATCGAGTGATGGCGGCGGGGGGGGCCGTTGCAGCCGGGGACGCAGCGCTGAAGCGTCTGGGACCGGAGGAGCTGGCCCGGCTCTTCGGCGGGACGGTGGAGGAGGTGCGCGCGTGGTGCGCGCCATATCTGGAGCGTTTCGATTTCGGTTACCGGGAACTCGCCGGGGCCGAGCGCGACGCCATGATCCTGGAGGCGCTGCGCCGCCTCGAGCCGAACGCCGAGAAGGTGTCGGGCGAGGCCCGCCAGCCCGAGTGGGAAAGCGGCTGGTCGGAGAACCTGCGGGAGTTCCTGGCCACCGACGGCGATCTGGACAGTCTGGTGCCGAAATACATCAGGCCGAACGAGGTGGTCCGCCTGTTCGGGTGCTACGCGCAGCCGGTGAACCCGACCTTCGTGCGCGATTACACCAAAACCTACCGGGCATGGCTGGCCCGGCGTTTCTTCGCCGACGCCGAGGCCATCTACGAGTTCGGTTGCGGGCCCGGATCCCATGTGGCGCATTTCGCGGAAAGCTTTCCCCAGGTTCCGGTCATGGGGTTGGACTGGGCGGAAGCGTCGGTGCGGATCATGGAGGCGATGGCGGCCCGCTACGGCTGGCCGGTGACGGGCCGGCGCTTCGACTTCTTCAAGCCGGACCACGACATCCGCCTCGCGCCAGGGGCCGTGGTTCTGACCTTCGGGGCGCTGGAGCAGGTCGGCCGCGGGCATGGACCGTTCCTTGACTATCTGTTGGCAATGGCTCCCAAGCGTTGCGTGCATGTGGAAGGGATCGATGAGCTGTACGATCCCGACGACCTGCTGGACCATCTGGCGCTTCGCTACCACCGCCGCCGGAATTACCTGGACGGGCTGCTCACGCGCGTCCGTGAACTCGAGCAGGAGGGGCGTGCCGTGATCGAAGCGGTGCACAGGCACCGGTTCGGCACCCGGTTCAACGAAACCTTCTCACTCGTGGTTTGGCGTCCGGTCGCCTGAACGGAGACGGATGTGGGCGCCGGCAATGGGCTAGCGGCGGTGGAGCGCCGGTTTCTGGAAGGGCGTTTCGACGAGGCGCTGGCAGAGCTCGACGCTGTCGCCGCGGGGGGCGTACCGCCCAACGGCTGGCATGGATGGCGCCGGCGTGTCCTCGCCAACCTCGGCCGCCTGGAGGCTGCGGCGGACGCCGGTATGGCGGCCATCGCCGAGGGCGGGGACCAGGCGGAGGGTTGTTTTCGGCTGGCGGAGATCCTGGTACGGCTGGGCAGGCCGGAAGCGGCGCTTGACATGGCGTTGCGAGCCGCGGCGGAGGCGCCGGCCGATCCCCGGCCGCTTACCGTCGCGTTGGAAGCGGCGCTGGCCCAACCCGCCCTTCTGCCCAAGCTGAGCCACGGGCTCGGGCCGCAAGACGATGCGGCTCCCTGGGATCGGGCGCCGGATCTGGCGGCTCCGCGCCTGCTGCTGCCGGGTGGGCGGCGTTTCCTGGCACGGACCGACGCCGATCATCCCGACGCGCGCTCCACCCTGATGTCGGCGGCGGGGATCGGCTTCGCGACGGCGGAGCCGGGTGCGGCAACGCCGGCTGCCGCGTTCGCCGCCGGCATCGACCAGTGCCGGCGGGTTGTGGACGCGCTGACCACCGCCGACCCCGGCATCGATCGCGCCTCGGCCGCGCGGTACGTGGGCCATCGGGCCCTGTCGCTGCTCGACGGGGCGGGTGGAGCGGTCGCTGACCTGCTGACGGTCACGCCGATGACCGTGGGGCAGCGCCCCTACATCCTGCTCTTCGATCTGATCGCGAGCCTGTTCCAGCCATTTCTTCCTTTCAACAACATGTTGGTCGACGGCGCACGGTCGTCCTGGTACCGGCTCCTGCGCGCATGGCTGGAGTCGCCTTACTGCGTCGGGATCTATTCGCCCTACGCTGGAGCCGCGGCGCTGCTCGGTGCCTTCTTCGACAGCCGGTGCATCGAATCGAAGACGGCTATGGTCGATCATCTCGCGCCGGATACGGACAGGCTGCGTTCCAGCGGGGTCGCGGTGTCCAGGCCCGCCCGGGGCGATCGTCCGCCGACCCTGCTGTTCTCGGCGAGCGCCGTCGATGCGGCGTCAAAATTCATGCTGCGCGGCGGCGTCTATGCGATCGCCACCTTCCGGGCGTTGGCGGAACGTTTCCCCGACCTCCGGTTGGTGATCCGGTCGCCGCTGCCGCCGTCGCTCGATCCGGAACTTGCGACGTTCGTCCTGTCGCACCCACGGATCACCGTGATCGAACGGCCGCTTGACGATGCCGAGTATCTCGGGCTGTTCGCGTCCGCCGACCTTTTCCTTTCGCCTTCGGCGGCGCTGTACATGAACAGCACCCTGAACGCGATGCGGTTTGGTGCGGTTCCCGTGGTTTCGGATGTCTTCGGTGCGGATGAGCTGATCCGCCACGGGCGCAACGGTGTGTTGGTGCCGCTTGGCGCCGCGACCAGGATCGACGTGGCACGCGGCGTGCTGGAGCAGGATTTTCGCGCGTTCCAAGGTGTGGACGGCCCAGGGGACCGGCGGTTCTTCCAGGATTACTGCGACGCGGTCGCGGGCTTGCTGGCCAACCGGGACCGGCTTGACTCGTTGTCCTTCCGGGCCATCCGGGATGTCGCCGACGGATTCCCTTACCGGCCGCGCGGCGAGCCGATGGCGGCGATACTCGGGCGCGGCCTCGAAACCGCGGTCGGCGTCTGGAAGTCGCGTCCGCCGCTGTTCCGGCGCTACGCCGATGGTCACCATCCGGTGTGGCGGGAAAGATGATCGATTGTCCCTAGATCAAATGAGGTTTCCCTTGTCTTGACACGTCGGAAGCACAGGGAAAGATTGTTGGTTCGAGATGTCGTCTTGATTTTCTGCCGTCTTGCCGAAGCTGGCTGGTTGATGCGGAAAGACCCGGATTTGGGATATGCCTTCGGTCAATGATGGCCTGATTTTTGCTTGTTGTTTTTCATAGTGAGCATCGGTCGGCGGGCGCTGCGTCGGCTGGGTCGAACCGGGAAGAAGGGCAAACGGACATGGACTGTGGAGCGAAGCGTCGGCGGGTGTACTTCAACGAGTACAACCCCTTCATCGGCAACAGCGCCTACCTGCCGCTGGTTTCGGGAAAGCTCCAGGTCTACGCGCAGACCTCGGACCTCGTGCGAGCCGCTTACGATTTCCAGCCCTTCCTGTTCCGCATCGACCAGCCCGACACCATCCTCGCCGCCTACGAAGACCCGGCGGTCGCCTGCTTTTCCGCCGCGATTTGGAACGAGCGCTTGTGCCTGCACGTCGCGGCGGAAGTGAAACGGCGATGGCCGGCGTGCCTGATCGTCTTCGGCGGCACGCAGGTTCCCCATGACCCGACCGCCTATCTGGAACTCCACGGGTTCATCGACGTGGCCGTCCGCGCCGAGGGCGAGGAGCCCTTCCTGCAGATCATGGAGCGCTTCGTCGCGTCGCGGGACTTCACCGGGGTGGAGAAGGTCACCTTCCGACATCCCGAAAGCGGCGCGATCGTGATGAATCCGGACAGTGGGTCCTTCGAGCGGGACCTGGACGCCTACCCCTCCCCCTATCTGGAAGGGGTTTACGACGATCTGCTCCGCGAGCACACCGACCTGCGCTTCCAGGCGATCATCGAGACGAACCGCGGCTGCCCGTTCCTCTGCACCTTCTGCTACTGGGGGAAGGGCGGTCTCAGCCGCAAGTACCGCTATTTCGGGATCGAGCGGGTACGGCAGGAACTGGAGTGGATCGGCAGCAACAAGGTGGCCTTCGTCTACAACGCCGATTCGAACTTCGGCATGCACCGGCGGGACGAGGAGATCGCCGAGGTGCTCGTCGATGTGAAGCGCCGCTACGGTTATCCGGAAAAGATCGTCAATCTTTACGGCAAGAACACCGACGAGCGCATCTACCGCATCGCCAAGTTGCTGTTCGAGAACGGGCTGCACAAGGGTGTGGGGCTGTCGCGCCAATCGATGTCCGCGGATGTCCTGAAAAGCATCAAGCGTGCCAACATCAGCCTGGATGTGTACGAATCGCTTCAGCGCAAGTTCGAGGCCTACGGCATCCCGGTCTTCTGCGAGCTGATCCTCGGTTTGCCGGGTGAAACCTACGACAGCTTCGCGGAAGGCATCGATACGCTGCTGAACGCGTCCCTGCACAGCCAACTCATCATCGTTCTGTGCGAGCTCTATCCGAACACGGAAATGGCCGACCCCGAATACCAGGCGGAGCACGGCATCCTGTATGTCAGCAACCTCAGCCAGGGTGTGCACAGCCGCGTCCAGGACGAAAGCTGGATTCCGGAACGGATCGACTATGTTGTCGGCACCCGGACCATGCCGGTGGATATGTGGAAGCGCACGGGCTTGATGTCGTGGACCACCCTGGTCCTCACCGGTCTGCGACTCGGCTACTACCTCATGCAGTATCTGCGGCGCGAACACGGCACCCGCTACATCGACTTCATCCAGTTCATCTGCGAGCGGCGGATGTCCGCCGACGCCGGTTCGATCTGGCGCAGCGAACTCGATCACTACGATGCCTTCATGGAGCAGATCCTGGCGGGCAAGGGGCGTGGCATCGTCGAGCCCGGCTTTGGCGACATCTACTGGGCGGTAGAGGAGGCCAGCTTCCTGCGCATCACCACCGATCTCGACGCCTTCTACGACGAGATGCTCGACATCACGCGGCAATTCCTCGCCGCGCAGGGCAAGCCGTTCGACGATGACGAACTGCGCGAGGCGGTCTGCTATCAGCGCATGCGCATCCCGACGCCGATTCCAACCGCCACCGAGGAGCGGGTCTTCCACTGGAACTTCCCGGAGTACTTCGAGGAGCTGGCGGTCGAGGGCACCGGAAAGCTGCTTCGGACGCAGCAGAAGCTGGTGGTCCGGCAGGAAACCTATGGTGGCGACAAGGCCCGTTTCGCCCGCGAGAAGCTGCTGTGGGCCCGTCGCGGCGGCAAATTCGAGGTCGAATTCACCTGGTACGACACCGCCGTCAGCCCCGGTCCATCCACCGCCATCGAGCAGATCGCCGACGCCGGCTGAGCCTTTCCCGCACCCTTCCGTCCGTCGCGCACATTGATTTCGGAGCCGTCGCAATGACCGTCGATATGACCCGGTACATGGATTCCCAGGAATACACCGACTACATGATCCGGAATTGCGGCGTGTCCGGATTCGACAGCCTTCCGAAATCCGAGAAGAGCACGCGACCGGATGCCGACATCGTGGTGGCCTATCTCGACTGGCTCGGGATCGTTCCCGGGGATGAGGTGCTGGAGGTCGGCTGTGGCCTGGGGCGCGTTCTGAAGGTCATCCACGACCGGTTCAGGGTCCGGCCGACCGGCGCGGATCGATCCGACCGGTTCATCGGTCTTGCGCGCGAGCGGGTGGGCGCGATCGTCACCGACCTGCTGTGCTGCCCGGCCGAGGCTCTGGCCGTCCCGGATGGCCGGTTCGATCGCGTGGTGTGCTGGGGCACTTTCGACCTGTGCGACCAGACGGCCACGCTGCGCGAACTGGCGCGGGTGATGGCGCCCGGCGGCCGCCTCCTGCTGACCGCCAAGAACAACCATTTCGAGGACGACGACGAGGAGGCGTTCCTGGCCGAGCAGGCGTCGGTGCGGCTTGCCTACCCCAATCATTACACCGACACGGACGCGCTGTTCTCCTGGGCCGCGGCGTTGGGACTGCGCGTCGAGAAGGCCCGTTACTTCCGCCGGCGCGGCGACTTCGCGGCCGGACAGCACACCGACGATCGGCCGGTGCGCTTCTACGAATACGCGTTCATCCTGGTGCGCGACCGTGTCATCGACCCGCTGCCGGAGCACGGACCCCTGCTGGGGCTCGACCACAGTCACGGTTACGAGGCGTGGAAAGCCGGGCGCGCCCTTGCCGCCGGCTGAGCACCGCCACGGGTCAGCCGGCGGCGGCCAACCGCATTTCGGCGAGCCGGAAGTCCATGTCGTCGTCGATGTCAACGGAGCGGGCGTAGGGCATCAGAAAGCCGATGGTGCCCTCCGCGTAGAAGCTGCGCGTGCGGCGCAGCCAATCGACCCGCGCCACATACACCGCACCGTTCGGCAGCAGGGCGGCGTCGGCATCCTGGCGCCGCGCGGATCGCAGGCCGCCCGGCAGGAGCGGCACCAGCCGGCCGTCGGCATCCATCCTCATCAGCCATTCCGGCGGCTTCGGCGCCGGGGCCACCGACACGCAGGCGGGGGCCCCGCGTTCCAGGCAGAGGTCGATGGCGCGGTCGATGTCCTCCGTCAGACGAAGCGGAGAGGTCGGCTGGAGCAGCACCACCATGTCGTGGGCGTCACCGATCGCATCGAGCGCGTGGAGCACGACATCGACCGAGGGTGTGTCGTCGGCGGCCAGCGCCGCGGGGCGAAGGAACGGAACCGGGCAACCGTGCGCGGCGGCGACCGCGGCGATCGCCGGATCGTCGGTGGAGACCACGATGCGGTCGAGCCGTCGCGAGCCCCGCGCCGCGGCGATGGTCCAGGCGATCAGCGGCCGGCCGTGAAGCGGCCGGATGTTCTTGCCCGGCAGGCCCTTGGAACCGCCGCGTGCGGGAATGACAGCGAGAATGCGTGGTCCATCGGTCATGGCGAACGGCCTGCGGGGGTTGGGCGGTCCCTGAATTCATGGTCGATTAAGGGCAACCTGAATAGCATGACGCTTGCGCGGCCGGAAGGTCGGGCTCGGCCGGGCGGCGCACCGGGTCCGACACCGGGGCGGGAGGGGGAGGCGTGGTGACCGTCACATGCCGGCTGTGCGATGGCCCATTGGAGCCGACGGGCGCCGTCTGCGGCGACCGGCCGGACCTGGACGTGCACCGCTGCCTGGACTGCGGTGCCGTCCAAGTCGCCGACATCGCTCACGCCACCACCGGTTTCTACGCATCCGACGCCTATTTCCCGGCCGACTGGAGCGTCGATTGGGACCGCGAGGCGCACTGGAACGAGAAACGGGTCGAGCGTTGCCGCGCCCAGCTTCCCGATGCGCCGGGCCGCTCCCTTCTCGATGTCGGCTGCGGAATCGGCGGTTTCCTGCGCCGTGCCGCCCCGCACTTCCGGCGTGTGGTCGGCTTCGACCTGTCCCGCCGGGTGGTCGAGCGGCACCGCGCCGACGGGTTCGAGGCGTTCCATGACCTCGACGCCGTGACCGGCCACATCGACACGCTGGTGCTGTTCCATGTGCTCGAACATGTGCCGGAGCCCTGGAGCCTGCTGGACACGCTGCTGCGGCGGTTCCCGGCGGTGGACCGGGTGGTCGTCGAGACGCCCAACACCGACGAGATCCTGATGCGGCGCTTCGATGTGCCGGCCTTCCGGCGGGTCCATTACAGCGCGGAGCACATCTGGTACTTCACCGGGGCGACGCTGGAGCGTGCGCTCGGCCGGGCCGGGCTCACCATCGTCCATCGCGGGCAGCTCCAGCGTTACACGCTCGGCAATCTGCTGGGCTGGATCGGCCAGGGCCGTGGCGGTGGTCAGGCGGAGTGGCCGGTGTTCGCCACCAAACCGTTCCACGATGCCTATGAAGCGGCGCTCGAAAGGGTGGGCCTGGCCGATTCGGTCTGGCTCGTCGCGACACCGGCGGACCGCGTCGGCTGACCGCGGGGGAGGAAACAAGCCATGGAAGACATTCTGAGCGTTCGCGACCTTTGCATCCTCCATTCGGCGCGGATCATGGATGCTCTGGAGCGGCTCAACATGACGGGGATGGGCACGCTCTTCGTGGTCGATGGCGACGATCGCTTCGCGGGTGCGGTCACCGACGGCGACATCCGCCGCGCCCTGCTGTCGGGGCGAGGCCTGAACGATCCTGTGTCCTCGGCCACCAACCGGGACGCGGTGAGCTTTCCCATCGAGACGCCGCCGGACATCGTCATCTCCAACCTGAACGACCGCATCCGTGTGCTGCCTCTGCTCGACGCGCAACGGCGCCCCGCGGATTTCGCCAGCCTCATCTGCTCGCGCAAGATCCCGGTGCTGGAGCCCGATCTCTCCGGGAACGAGGTGAAGTACGTGTCGGAATGCCTGCGTACGGGGTGGATCTCGTCGAAGGGCCGGTTCGTCACCCTGTTCGAGCAGCGCTTCGCGGACGCGGTCGGTGTGCGCCATGCGATCACCACCAGCAGCGGAACGGCATCGCTGCATCTCGCCCTCGCGGCGCTCGACATCGGTCCGGGAGACGAGGTGATCGTGCCCGACCTGACCTTCGCGGCGACCATCAACGCGGTCCGGTTCGTCGGGGCGACCCCGGTGCTGGTGGACGTCGATCCCGACTCCTGGACCATGGATGTGGAGCAGGTCCGCAGCGCGGTCACCGACCGCACGCGGGCGATCATGCCCGCCCATCTCTATGGGCTGCCGGCCGACCTCGACGCCCTGCTGGCCATCGCGGAGCCCCGCGGGATCGCCGTGGTGGAGGATGCCGCGGAAAGCCTGGGCGCCACATACCGCGGACGCGCCACCGGCGGAATCGGCCGGGCCGGTTGCTTCAGCTTCTTCGGGAACAAGATGCTGACCACCGGGGAAGGCGGCATGCTGGTGACCGACGATTCGGAGCTGGCGGCGCGGGTGCGCAGGTTGCGCGATCATGGCATGGATCCGGCCCGCCGCTACTGGCACGCGGAGGTCGGCTACAACTATCGCATGACGAACCTCCAGGCGGCGGTCGGGGTGGCGCAGTTGGAGCGGTTCGACTCCATGCTGGCCGCCAAGCGCCGGATCGCCGCAGCCTATGGGACCGCACTCGCCGGAATGCCGGAACTGGGGGTGCAGTCCACCTTCGGCGACCGGGAGAGCAGCTTCTGGGTGGTGTCCGTTCTTCTTCCGCCGACGGTGACGGAGGAGGTCCGTGACGAAATCATCCGGCGGTTGAACTTCATGGGAATCGAAACGCGGCCCGTCTTCTACCCCCTGCACCGCATGCCGCCCTACGCGGCCTTCGCCCGGGGCCGGGCCTTTCCCGTGTCGGCGGCCATCGCGGCGCGCGGGATCTCGCTTCCGACATCGGTCACGCTCGACCCGCAGGCGGTGGAGGACATCTGTCAGGCGCTGCGCTCCGCCATCCGGCAGGCCGGCGCGGCGCTGGCGGCTTGAACCGATGCAGCAGAAGGATCGGGCGTCATGAGGCTGATCGACCGGACCATCGGACCGGGACAGGCGTGCTTCGTCATCGCCGAGGTGGGCGTGAACCACAACGGCTCGCTGGAACTGGCCCACAGGCTGATCGACGCGGTCCGCGGGACCGGTGCGGACGCCGTGAAGTTCCAGAGCTTCCGGACCGACGCGCTGGTGACCGGGGCCGCGGCCAAGGCGGACTACCAGCGGCACAACACCGGCGTGGGCGGCACGCAGCGCGCGATGCTGGAGGCGCTGGAACTGTCGGTCGAGGCGCACGCCGAGCTGATGGCGCATTGCGCGCAGGCCGGCATCCTGTTCCTGTCCACCCCCTACGACGAGGAGAGCCTGCGGCTGCTCGACCGCCTGGACGTGGCGGCGATCAAGGTGGCGTCCACCGACACCACGAACCTGCCGTTCCTGCGCACCATCGACCGGGTCGGGCGGCCGGTCATCCTGTCCACGGGAATGTGCAGCCTCGCCGAGGTGGCGGAGGCGGTGGACGCGCTGGATGCCTCGCGCGCCGGCGGGCGGCTCTGCCTGCTGCAATGCACGTCGGAGTATCCGGCCCCGGTCGAAGATCTGAATCTGCGCGCGATGGGCACCCTCGGCGCCGCGTTCGGCGTGCCGGTCGGCTTCTCCGACCACACCGAGGGGACCGAGGCGGCGCTGTGGGCGGTTGCGGCGGGTGCCGCCCTGATCGAGAAGCATGTCACGCTGGATCGTGGCATGCCGGGTCCGGACCACAGGGCCTCGCTCGACATCGACGGGCTGCGCGCCCTCGTCTCCGGGGTGCGGCGTGTCGAACGGGCGCTGGGCGACGGGGTCAAGCGCGTGATGCCGAGCGAGGCGGCCAACCGCGAACCGATGCGCAAGAGCATCGTGGCCGCGCGCGACCTGCGTGCGGGGCAGTGCCTGACCGCCGCGGATCTCGCTTGCAAGCGGCCCGGGGGTGGTCTGCCGCCGTCCTGGACGGACCGGCTGGCCGGCCGGACGCTCCGCCGTGCCATCGCGGCGGACGAGCCGATCCGGCCGGACGACGTCGGTTGGGAGGGCTGAGGGGATGACGCGGGCGGTGGTGGTGCTCGGGGCCGGCGGGCATGCCCGTGCGGTGGTGGCGACCCTGTCGCATTGCCCGGAGTTCCGGCTGATCGGCGTGCTGGACCGGAGCGGGGACTCGTTGGGCGAGGCGGTCGGCGACGGGCGGATCATCGGCAGCGTCGCCGATCTGGACCACCACGCCGCAACCGGGGCGGCGGCGGTGCTGGCCCTGGGCGACAATCGCGAGCGCGCCGCCCTGTTCGACCGTTGCCGGTCCCTGGGCATGGAGCTGCCGGCCGTGATCCATCCCTGGGCGCGGGTGGAGCCCTCGGCGACGGTGGAGGAGGGGGCGCTCGTCTGCACCGGGGCGATCATCGGTGCCCAGGTGACGATCGGCCGCGGCGCCATCGTGAATTCCGGCGCCATCATCGATCACGAATCGGTGCTGGGGGATTTCGCCCACGCGGCGCCGGGAACCCGGATCGCGGGGCGCGTGCGGATCGGCGACCGGGCCTTCGTTGGCATCGGTGCCAGCGTCATCGACCGTGTGACCATCGGCGCCGACGCGGTGGTCGGTGCCGGGGCGGTGGTGCTGGAGCCGGTGCCCGCGGGGATGACCGCGGTCGGCGTGCCGGCGCGGCTGACGGCCGTCGGCCGCCATGGTCGGGAGATTCGCTGAATGCCGGGCGATCGGGTGTATGTGTCCTCCGGCGCCTTCCCGGCGGACGGGCTGGCCGAGGTGATCCGGCTTGCCGACGCGTGGGGCGTCGGCAACCTGGAGTTCAGTTCGGGGCTCGCTCCCTGTCCGGACTGGCCGGAGCTGCTGGCGCGGGGGCGGTCGGGGCGACGGGTGCTGCTGCACAATTATTTCCCGGCGCCGCCCGAGCCCTTCGTGCTCAACCTCGGCGCCGTCGATGCGGAATGCCGGGCGGCCAGTGTGGCGCATTGCGAGCGGGCGCTGCGGCTGACGGTGGAGTGCGGGGCTCCCTTCTTCAGCGTGCACGCCGGCTTCGCCGCGCGTCCCCGCGCCGACGAGCTGGGACGGCCCTGGGATCCCGGCCGCATGGTGCCGCGGGAGGAATCGTGGCTGCGGTTCCTGGAGGCCGCGGCGCATCTGGCGGATGTCGCCGCGTCGCTGGGCACGCGGCTGCTGATCGAGAACAACGTGCTGGCCCCCTTCAACCGACATCCCGGCCGACCGTCCCCCGTCCTGTGCTGCGACCCCGGCGAGTTGCGCGCCTTGTTCGACGCCGTGCCGTCGCCGGCCCTGGGGCTGCTGCTGGACACCGGCCACCTCAAGGTTTCGGCGCGCACACTCGGCTTTTCGGAGTGGGACGCTTTGGACGTCCTGTCCGATCGGATCGGCGGATTCCATGTGAGCGACAACGACGGCACGGCCGACAGCAACCAGCCTTTCGGTTCGGACGCCTGGTTCCTGCCGGCGTTGTCCCGCTGGCCGGAGGCGCCGGTGGTGCTGGAGGCCTACCGCCTGGATCAGGCGGCCCTTGACGAGAATTTGGCCGTGCTGGCCGATGCCTGCGGGTGACCGGTGTCGATGGCGCCGGGGAGGCGCCGTGGCGCAGACCTGTCGGTTGATCGAACCTGGAACGATGCGAGGGCTTTAGCATGGGATTGCTGTACGGCCATGCCGAGTATGTCGCCACGGTGTGTCGCGACCACCACATCGCCGGCAAGGCGGTAACGCTTGGAAAGGTGGATGTCTTCATCTCTTATGACCAATACACGACGATGTTTGCCGGGCTTGGGCTTGGTACTGTGATCGGCGGACGTTTTTGCCTGAACGATCCCTTGATCGATGCGCGCATCCAGGCTCTTGTCGAAGCCGGCGGACATCTGTCCAAGATTCCTCAGAACCCGCAGATTTGTGCTTTTCAGCCGATCTCGGACGAGTTGTTCTTCGGGTCGCTCGGCTTCACATCCATCGTGTCCATCGATGTCAATGACTATCAGGGTGCGTCCGTCGCATTCGACCTGAACGATAGGGACATCGAATCGACGGTAACCGACCGCTTCGATCTGGTCCTCGACTGCGGTGTGATGGAGCATGTCTTCGACGTCGCGCAGGTGCTGCGGAACACGACAAAGATCGCCGCTGTTGGCGGGCTGATCGTCCACATCATGCCCGGCAACAACTTCTATGATCATGGTTTCTATCAGATTTCGCCTATGTTGTTCGACGATTTCTATCGTGAGAACAAATTTGAAATCGCGGATTTGTCCGTGATGGAATATTCAATGAACCAGTATGCTCACCCGATCAACGACCCGATCATCGACAAATGGGACCGCTATCGCCGTTGGCGGTACGATTACGACCTTATGCGGGTGTATAGCTTCGGACAATTGACAAATTCTCTATATTACACGGTGTGCTCGGCGCGTAAGACGTCGGATTCGACGACCGATCGAGTTCCACGGCAGCGGGGATTCTGACGGTGCGGGCGTTGCCGTCTCGTCACGCCGGCTGGATTGCCTGAAGGGCGCGGTTCCGGAGCGTGTCCGGCAGCAAGGTGGCGATCACCGTCTCCGCCGGTGCAAGCCAGCGGTGCGCAACGTCGCCCCGGATCAGCACCGCGTCTCCGGCCGCCGGCGTCCGCAAGGGCCGGGTGTAGCGAGTTCGGCGGGTTAGCAGAGCCGCGTTGTCGGTCCCGTTCGCCATCCAGTGCTGCAGCGCGTGTCGGGCATCCTGACCGGGAAGGGCCACAGGCACCGCCACTTCCGCAAACGGCGAGCCGGGATCCGGAGGGGCGGACAGCCTGACCGCCACCAGGATGCGGTCGCGCGGTGATGCGCACCATGCCGCTGCCCCCTCCACGAACCCACCCGCTTCGACCGGGCCGCGTCGGACATCCGAGCCGAACGCCCGGGCCACCACTTCGAGGAGATCCCTGCGATCGAAGAGCGCCATGGTTCCGGGAGCGGTCGGACCGGAATGGGCAGGGTCTGCTGCGGAAAGCCGATCGCGATCGGTGCAGTAGCGTGGCCACACCGCCGCTCCGTCCCGGCGCAACGCGTCCACGATGCGGTCCAGGTCAGCCCCGCCGTCAGGGCTGTAGATTTCGGTGCGGCGCCGACGCCCGGCGCTCACCATCCCCAGTGTCTCCAGCCATGCCGCGGAAAGTTTCCCGTCACCCTGCAGCAGTGAACGGATCAGCGCACCCACCGCTGCCGGCGGCTTGCCGAGTGACGCCCACACCAGAACCCGGGCGGCGGTCTCCGTCTCTCCGAGCGCGTGCAGCCGGCCGGCGTAGTGGACGGCGGGCTCGGGGTTCCAGGGATCGCCGGCGAGGGTGCTCCAGAGCGCCTGAGCGTCGCGGTCGGTCGCGACCAGCGCCGGTGGAACCGGCGCTTCCGGTCCGGTTCCGGCGAAGGGTGAAAGCCGCAGGGGGCTGCCCGGCTGGAGCAGGTGCTGGCGCATCGATTCCGTGCGCAGCCGGATCAGTTCCGGCATGACGCGGTTTTCGAAGTAGTCGATGCGGTTCTTGAGATGGGCGCATTCATGTTCGAGCGCGTGGTACATCGGCGCGACGCGGCTCGTCCCCACCCAGCCCATGTTGCGCAGGCGTGATTGCGGCACTTCCGGATCGGCCCCGTCGATCCAGGCGTCGAAGACCCGGTCCGGCGCGTCGATCGGATCGAAGAACCGGGCGTCGACACTGCCATTCCGCCACCGCTCCAGGGAACGGGCGAGGAAGCCTTCGAGGAAGGCCGGATCCTCGTAATAGGGCCGCGGGACGTAGTAGTGGGTCAGCATCCAGTGGAAAAGCGCCTCATGCCCGTCCGTCCATGGCTGCCGGGCGACCTCCGCCAGATCGTCGAGGCTGTTGGCGTGGGCGAAGCCGCTGAAATGATTGTCGACGACCGTGACGATCTTCTTCTGCCAGAGCAGCCCATGCTGGGCCGTCGAGCTGTCGAGGGCGATGATCCCGTCGGCGATGTCGAGCAGGAAATGGGTCGAGCAGGAGACCGTCCACTCGTTCTCCACAGGGATGTAGTTCTCGAACGCCTCACGGAGGTAGGCGTCCGTCTCCGGTGTCAGGACCGTCTCGAAGAAGGGATGCTGGGCCACGATGATGCCGTTGCGGGGGCCGACCTCGTCCAGCAGCCAGCAGAGATAGTCGATGAAGTCGCGGTAGCGCAGCCGTGCCGCCAGGGGATTGGCGGGCAGATGGGTGGGCACCAGCCAGACGCTGTCGAACCCTTCGCGGAGCGTCTGCTTGAACCCGGCAAAGGGCGATTTCGGGATCAGGATGTCGTCGAGATAGCGCCGCCGCAGGCGGGCCAGACGCGCACGGTCCGGATCGTCCAGCGGTCCCTGGAGCAGACCGTCGGAGAAGCGGCGCAGGAACGAGAAGCGATACTTCCCGCAAGGGTCGAGGATGAAGCTGGTCGGGAAGGGGGCGTTGGTGAACATCCCCGATTCATGATCGATCACCAACGCGTCGGGATAGGCGTCGGCCAGGAAGGGGGCGACGGTGAAGGTCATCACCACGTCGGGCGTGAAGTTTCCCACGCGGTCACGGATCAGCGCCGCCATGGCCGCGCGCTGGCGGTCCGTCGCCTCGTCGTGGTACCAGGCCGCCGCCGTGGCCGCCACGTCGGCGTCGAAGGGCACGCGCAGGTCTGCGCGCGACAATTCACGCAGCACGCCATCCGGCATGTGGAAGGGGTCCTCGATGGCGCGCACCGGACCGGCGTAAGGGCCGGTCAGGGGCAGCCGCGCATGCCGCGCCAGCACGGTGCCCGTGAGGATCCGGAAGCGGTCCTTCCAGGCCCGGCGATCCGGTTCCAGCCTGTGCATGATCGCGATCGCGTTGCACACCCACCAGAGCTTGCGGAGTGGCTGGCCCCATTCCACCTCGGGGCCGATGAAGAAGAGAATGTTCACGGAGCGGCGCCCGGTGCGAGGATCAGTGCCGGAAGGAGCGCGAGACGCCCGTCCGCATGTCGAGGGTGGTCACGGCGACATTGCCCAGGGCGTCGCAGGCCGCCGCACCCACCCTGTCGAGCGCATCCGGCGGGAAGGTCTGCTCGTCGAGCGTGTAGTGCCAGGCCGAACCGTGCTCCAGCACGTCGAGATTGTCCGTGACATACTCCCCGCACCGCGTCCGCAAGGCCAGGAACGGTTGCGGCCCGAACAGGGGCCGGTCGGTGCGCAGGACCAGACGGTCGCCCTCGAGCGTGACGGCGATCGTCGGCGCCGGCTCCGCCGGCATCCGGAAGGCGAGGCGCATCGCCTCGCGCGCCTCGCAGAAGCGGAAGGGGACACCGGGAAAGCGGGTGGAGGCGTCGCGCAGCATGGCGCGGACTCCGGCGATGGGCGGGCGCATGTCGCGGAAGTCGTGGCAGGTGAAGGCCATCACCGTCGGCCGGCCTTCGGCGGCCTGGGCAAAGGCGGCATCGACGTCGGATTGGGTCAGCAGGCCGTGACGGGTGCCGATGTTCAGGCAGCGGGCGATCCAGCGCCGGCACATCCCCGGACGCTGATGGTCGTCGTGGCTGGGGTGATAGGGCGTCCAGTCGCGCGGGGCACGGCGCCAGTCGCCGAAGCGGCCGTCGCGCAGATCCCGTTGCCCGGTCCCGGCCTCCGCCCCCGCCTGGTTGGCGTAGTCGAAGGGGATCTGCTGCTCCAGGAACCAATGGCTGTCCGGACGGGTGGTGTGGAAGCCGGGCCGCGACACCGACGGAAACCAGCCACGGTCGATGATGCGGCGCGCCAGGATTCGGAAGATCTCCGGCGTGTGCGAGAAATAGGCGCTGGCCTGGTGGGTGGCGACGCGGGAGAAGGCGACGGGGTGGTGGTGGAAATGCAGACCGTCCTGGGCGGAACCGCTGCGCGCCAGCGCCCGCCGGTAATGATCGAACACGTTGTGGTAGCCCATGTCCCGGCCGCGCGGGTTGGACGTGAACCCGACATGGTCGAGGCAATGCCAGTTGTAGACCCAGCCACCGCCGAAGCTGTCGACAAGTTCGCGCCGGTAGGCGTCGGAGAGGATCTCGTCGAGCATGCCGTCGATCCGGCTCCAACTGTCGTTGTAGTCGAGCAGTTCGGGGGCGAAGGCGCGCGCCACCGCCTCCTCCCGGCCATCCAGCGGGATCTCGGCCCTCTGCAGCCGTCGCAGGTTCTCCTCGCTCGCCTCCATCTCGACGCCGAAGATGGCCCGCAGCCGCTCGAAGGTGGCGTCGAGGCTCTCGCTCAACGGCCCTTCGGTGTCGATGCAGTGGACGACGTGTACGGTATCGGGCATGGCGGCGGTACCCAGCGGTGGTTCCGGTGGACAGTCGGGCCGCGGAGGTTAAGGAACGGGTAATCCGCACCTCGGCGCACCGCGCGCTTTAAGGATTTGATAGCACACGGGTTCCTATCGTCATAAGCCCCGAACCGCCGTGGCCGGGGACGTCGGACCAGCAACCGGACATCATGGATCTCAACGCCCTCCTGTTCGCCTTCGAGACGCACCCGTCCTTTCTGGAGGCGCAGGCGCCGGCACTGGCCGGGGATCCGACGGTGACCGCTCGGGCCGAAGCCGCCCTCGGCGGGCTGGAAGACAGGTCGCCGACCTCCGATGACCTGGGACGACTGGCCATTCTGCTGCTTGCCGGCGCGAATCCCGGGCCGGCGGCCGCAGCCGCGGTCGCGGCGCTCGAACTGTCACCGGACGACGCCGGATCGCTGCATCTGGCTGGCACGGCGGCGTTCGTATCGAAATGGGTGGATGCGGCGGAACGATTCTACCGGCGCGCGCTGGCGGTGGATCCGCTGCGCTCGATGACTTGGCGGGCTCTCGCCTCGGCCCTCTACATCAAGACGCGTTACCGCGACGCCCTCGAGGCGTACCGCCGCGCCGTCGCCGTCGCACCGGACGCTGCGGAGCCCTGGCGCAATCTGGCGCGGACGGCGCTTCTGCTGAAGCGGGGTGAGGAAGCCGCGGCCGGTTACCGGCGTTGCATCCGTCTCGCGCCGACCAACGCAGAAGCCTATCGCAACATGGGCAACGTCGAGCTTGGGCGGAGCGACTACGGAGCGGCGGCCCGGTGGTTCCGTCGGTCCTATGCGATGGAGCCGTCGTCCGACGCCACCAACCGCAGTCTCGCCGACGCCTGTTTCCTCACCGGGAATTCCGGGCAGGCGACGCGGTACCAGGAACGGGCCTTGCGGCTCCGGGGTGCGGGCGGTGCTTCGGTGGTGCCGTTGGACGGGGCCATCGCCCAGGTCGAGCGGTGGGGTGACGAGGAGCGGCGGTCGGCTCCCGCCTGCCGATCGCTGCTGGAACGTGTCTGGGCGGGCGGCCACCGCTCGGCCCGCCTCGCCATGATCCTCGGGACGACGGCGGCGGTGGAAGGGCGGCTCGACGAGGCGCGCCGGCATCTGGACCTGGCGATCGCGCTGGAGCCGGCCTCCGTCATGCTCGCCTGCTACCGCGCCATGGTGCTTCTGGCTTGCGGGATGGAAGACGCCGCGACCGACGCGCTGGTGGTGGCGCGGCGGGACGATCCGGCAACGGTCGACGCCTGGCTTTGCGGCCTGCTGGGCCGTTGGATCGCTCCCGACTCCGGTCTGGGCGTTGTGGAGATCGCCTGGAACCGCTGGCTTGCCGGCGTAGTCGTGAGCAAGGCCGCCGCCCTGCGACGGGTGATGGTGCGGGCCATGGCGGAGGGACCCGAAACGGCATCGCTGCATTGGCTGCATGGACATCTGGGTGTGCTCAGCGGCGACACCGCGGACCTTGACCGCGGCGTGGCGCACTGGCTCGCGGCCAGCGGTGCGACGGACCCCTTCGAGCTGTTCAAGCTGATGTGGATCACGGCGCGCACGTTGCAGGAGTCCGGCGATCTGGACGCCGCACGACGCGTCTGCGACGCCTATCTGGCGGAGCCGCCGTTGCTGACCTACGCCTATGGTGCGCTGTTCACGATGATCGGCTATTTCCCGGGCCAGCTCGACCTCTGGCTTGAACGCGTGTTCGCCCACACCGACCGTCTGATCGCTTTCCTGCGGACCGCTCCGGACACCATAGAGCGCCTCCAGCACGCCGTTCTGTCGGCATCGTTCCTGGCCGATGACGACCGTCACTACGACGCGCTCTGCCGTTTCGCCGTGGATTTCTATCGGCAGCGGGCTTGCGGGGGGGAACCGGTGGAAGCTCCGCTCCCCGTGTCCACCGCGCCCGCGCCGGCTGACCGGCGCATCCGTGTCGGGTATGTGGTCACCGACTTCCTTCACCAGGATCTGCCGCCGGAGCAGCACGTACTCCGGTACCATGATCGATCCCGCTTCGACGTCCACGTGTACTTCTTCACCCCCGGCACGCTGCCGCACGCACGCCGGCTGTCGGGGGTGCCGCCGCTGCTCGTCGGGTTCGACGGTGTCGTCCGGAATCTGACCGGCCTGCCGGCGGCAGAGGCGGCCAGCATCATCCGCGCCGACGGCATCGACATCCTGGTCGATGTCGTCGGCTGGTGGCCGACGGAGGTTCCGGAGCTGTTCGTGCTGCGGCCAGCACCGGTGCAAGTGACGTGGCTCGGGCTGGGGCGTCCCGGAAAGGCCGGGATCATCGACTACATCGTCGGGACCGAGACACTGTTCCCGCGGGTGTTCGACGAGCGGTATCCTGAGACGTTCATCCGTTTCCCTGGCAGCTACATCCCGCCCAAGCCGCAGCTGGATCCCATCACGAGGACGCCCCGCCACCTGCTCGGCATTCCCGAGGACGCCTTCGTGTTCCTCGGCTACCACCAGTCGATGAAGGTCACCCGGGCGTGCCTGGAGCTGTGGATGACGATCATGCGGCGCACCAGCAACAGCGTCCTGATGGTCGGCGAGCAGCTCCGCGACGGCATCGCCCCGCTTGCCGAGCGCTTCGGCGTTTCGCCGGAACGGATTCTTTTGATGAAATGGGTGCGGACGGAGGCCGAGAACATCGCCCGGATCGGCGCCGCCGATCTCTATCTCGACAGCTTCCCCTTCAACTCCGCCGGTCTCACCGGGTTCGACGCCATCCGGATGAACGTGCCCCGGATCACCATGGTGGGTAACAGCCTGTACTCGCGGTTCGGCCAGATCCTGCTGGGGGCCCTTGGGCTCGACGAGCTGGTGTGCCGCAGCCCGCAGGAATACGTCGATCTCGCGGTGTCGCTCTGCCAGGATCGCAGCCGGCTGGATGCCATACGCGGCCGCATGGCCGAAGCTGCGGTCGAAAACCCGCTGATCGAGGCCGAACCCCTGATGCGCAAGCTCGAATGGGCCTATGCGCGGATCTGGGACCGCCACACCCGCGGTGAGCCGCCGGCCGCCTTCGACGTCCCGGCACGACCCGGCCCACCCGTCTTCCCCTCCGACCCGATCCCTGGAACCCGCCCATGCTGACCGTCAGAAAGACCGGCCTCGACGGCGTGCTCGTCATCGAGCCGCCCACCCGCTTCGAGGATTTCCGTGGCGAGTACGTCGAACTCTACAATGAACCGCTGTACCGCGAGGCCGGGATCGGTGTGGAGCTGATCCAGGACGACATCTCGGTGTCGACGCGCGGTGTCCTGCGCGGGCTGCACGGCGACGCCCGCACCTGGAAGCTGGTGAGCTGCCTCTATGGGCGCTTCTATCTGGTCGTCGTGAACTGGGATCCGCAATCGCCGCAGTACCGGAAATGGGAGGCCTTCACCCTGTCGGACAGCAACCGCCTGCAGGTCCTGATCCCGCCCCGTTTCGGCAACGGCCATCTGGTGATGAGCGAACGCGCCATCTTCCACTACAAGCAGAGCGAGACCTATCACCGGGACAGCCAGTTCACCATCCGCTGGAACGATCCCGACCTGAACATCTACTGGCCGATCAAGGACCCCATCCTGTCCACCCGCGATTCCGGCTTCCAGGGGTAGAGGGTGCCCATGCGGAGCATCGAGCGCGTCGAAGACCTTCCCCGTGATCGCCCCATCTTCATCTACGGCGCCGGTCGGGCGGGACGTCTGTTCCGGCAGACCTTGGAGGCCGCGGGCGGGTTCGACCTGAGGTCCTATGTGCAGACCTCCGGTCCCGCCGGGCCCGATACGCTGTCGCTGGAGGAGCTGGCGCGCGACCACCCCTACCCCAAGACCGTCGCCGTCGCCAGCCAGTGGGTCTACGAGATCGCGACGTTGCTGCGCATCGCCGGCGTGCCGGACGACGAGGTGCTCGGGGTCTGGCATCTCTGCATGCGCGGGATCAACCGCGAGGACAAGGACACAACCTTCGACTATTACTTCCGCACCTACGGCGGCTTCGATCTCATGCCGCCGCGCAGGGCCCGCTACGTCCTGCTGGCGGATTCATTCGGCTATCATCTGGGGTGGGGCCAGTTCTTCGACCCCGTGGTCTTCGGCGACCGGTCCGTACCCGGGATCAGCGTGTGCGACATCGGCAAGCTGCTCCCCTACTGCGAGAGCATGGAGCCGGAGATGATCTTCCTCTTCGTCGGCTGGGTGGACCTGACCGAACGCACGCAGGATATCTTTCCCTATTTGATCGACGAGACCCTGGCCGCCTGCCGGACGATCCGCGGCCGCGGCATCCGGCCGGTCGTGCTGTCGCAGATCCCGATGGCTCCCGGCATCGCCGGCGCGCACCGCGGCTCCCATTCGGTGGATTACTTCAACCGCTGCGTCGCCCATTTCAACCGCAAGGTCGCGGCCGGCGCGCCGGAGAACGGAGGCTCCTTCATCGACGTGGCGGCGCTGCTGTGCGACGACGGCGGGCTGCGTGCCGATTTCGCCGCCAAGGACGGCGCCCATCTCAACCGTCCCGCCGCGCGGGTGATCGTCGATGCGGTCCGCGCCTTCATCGACGGGGCGCCGGCATGAGGACGGCCGTCATCGGGCTGGGTCGGATGGGGTTGCGCCACCTCCGGGTGGTGCGGTCCTGCGGCTTCACCATCGTAGGCGCCGCCGATCCCCGGCCGGACGCGCGCGCCGCTGCCGCCGCGTTGGGTGTCGATCCGAGCGTCCTGTTCGAGGATGCCGATGGTCTTCTGGCCGCCGTCACCCCGGACTGCGTGATCATCGCGACGACGGCGCCCACCCACGCGGCGCTGGTCGTGGCCGCCGCCGCGGCCGGCGTCCGGTGCATCCTGTGCGAGAAGCCGATGGCCGTGTCGCTGGAGGAGTGCGACCGGATGATCGCCGCCTGCCGGGAAGCCGGATCGCGGCTGGCGGTCAATCACCAGATGCGCTTCATGGGGGAGTACGCCAAGGCGAAGGCGATCGTCGATTCCCCCGCCTTCGGCCGCCTTGCGAGCATGAGCGTCGTCGCCGGCAATTGCGGGCTGGCGATGAACGGCACGCATTACGTCGAGGCTTTCCGCTTCCTGACCGGCGAGCCACCGGTTTCCGTCGTCGCCACCTTGTCGCCGGACATCGTGCCGAACCCCCGGGGACACGGGTATGAGGACCGCGGCGGGTGGGTGCGGGTGTGCACGGCGTCCGGACGGAGGCTGAATCTGGAACTGGGCACCGACCAGGGCCATGGCATGAGCTTCCTGTGCGCCGGTCGGAACGGAACGCTGATGGTTGACCAGCAGGCCGGCATGATGCATCTGTCGACACGGCTGGAGGAGAACCGCGACCTGCCTACGACTCGGTTCTGGACGCCCGCGGCCGTCAGCGCCGACCGTTTCGAGCCCGACGACGCCATCGCCTCGTCCCGCGGGGTGCTGGAAGCGCTGGCGCTCGGCGATGGCTATCCGGACGGGGAAGCGGGGCGGACGGCGGTGGCGGTGATCGTGGCCGCTCATGTCTCGCATGAGGCGGGAGGCATCGCCATCGACCCGGCCGGGCCGGATTTGCCCCGCGACCGCCGGTTCGCCTGGGCATGATGGAAGAAGGACGCCTCGCCATGACATCCGGCTTCGCCGCACCGGTTTGCCGGGTTGCCATTGTCGGGGCGGGCCCGATGGCGCGTGCCCACATCCAGGCCTTCGCCAGCCTGTCCGGTGTCACCGTCGTCGGCATCCACAGCCGGACACCGGCCCGCGCGGCCACGCTTGCCGCGGAATTCGGCATTCCCGCGGTTCACGCGGACATCGGCTCGTTGCATCGGGGTACCGGGGCCGACCTCGTGGTCGTTGCCGTATCGATCGATTCCGCCGCGGCGGTGGCCATGGCCTGCTTCCGCCATCCCTGGGCGGTCCTGCTGGAAAAGCCGCCGGGCTGCGATCTGGCGGAGGCCGATGCGGTGGCCATCGCGGCCCGGGCGGCGGGAGCCCGCGTCTGGGTGGCCCTCAACCGCCGGCACTACGGCAGCACCCGCGCACTCCTGGCCGATCTGGCCGACGACCCCGGACCGCGTTTCATCCATGTGCAGGACCAGCAATCCTTCGCGGAGGCGCGGGCGTGGGGGTGCCCCGAGCATGTCGTTCGCAACTTCATGTTCGCCAATTCCATCCATCTGATCGATTATCTCACCCTGCTCGGGCGTGGGGCGATCACGTCGATCGAGCCGGTGGAACCGTGGGACCCCGAGCGGCCGGGGGTCGTCATCGCCAGGGTCGCGTTCGACTCGGGCGACATCGGGTTGTACGAGGCGGTCTGGCACGCTCCCGGACCCTGGTCCTGTTCGGTCACCACCGCGAGGCGGCGCTGGGAACTGCGCCCGCTGGAAGCGGCCCGCGTGCAGAACGCCGGGGAGCGCTCGCTGAGCGTCATTCCGCCGGACATCGATGATACGGCCTTCAAGCCGGGCGTACGGCGTCAGGCGATGGCGGTGGTCGAGGCGCTCGCCACCGGCTCCGGGAACGGCCTTCCGGATCTCGGGACCGCGCTGAGGACCATGCGCTTGGTCGCCGGGGTCTATGGACTGCCGGGCGGTGCATCGCCGGACCCGGAAGTGGAAAGATAGAAGCTGAATCCGCGCAGGCGTCGGCATAGGATCGCGCGCCACCTATCGGACGCCGACAGGGATGTTGGAGGAGCGACGCATGACGCAGGACCATCTGTCGGAGGAGCGGATCGAGGGTTGGCGGCGGAACATCCGCGCCGACGCGTTCGCCAACCACCATCTGGCGATGGGTGTCGCGATCATGCGGCGTGAAAATCCGCAGGATGCGTTGCGCTGGTTTCAGGCCGCCGAATCCTATCCCGCGCATGCCGAGACACGTGTCTGCGCGATGATCGAGACTCTTCGCCTCCTCGGTCGGGACGACGAGGCGCAGGCGATCCACGTGGCGGCGCTCGCCGCTGATCCACGCTACGAGGCGGCCGGCCTGCGGGGTCTTGCCGACCTGCATCGGGCGACCGCTGGGGTGGCCCCGGCGATTCTAACCGACCTGTACGAGCGGGCCGCGGCGGCTGCGACCGCCGCCGGGGACGAGGCGGGCGCGGGCTGCCTGCGGCTCGAACTTGCGACTGCCCTGCTGGCCGACGGCAAGTTGGCGGAAGCCGACGCCATCTGGCGCGCTGTCGCGGGCCGGCCGACGGATGGCGCGGGTCTGGTCCTCGATGGAAGGCAACTGGATGCCCGCACCACGCTGGCGCTGGTGGCGATGCAGAGGAAGGAGATGGCCTTGGCGACCGCCGTCTGTCAGGCGACACTCGGCCGGGCCGGCGGCGATCCGTCGCCCCTGGTCGCCGCCGGGCTCGTCCAGGTCGCGCTGGAGTGCCTGAAACCGCTGCCGCGCGAGGCGCAGGCCGCGATGATTCCGGACATCATCGCTCTGGTGGCCGCTCCCGGTTTCGCCAACATCGATGCCGTCCATCACACCTCCATGACGGCGGCGCAACTGGGATTGTGGTCGGCGGCCGGTGGACTTGCCGAGAAGGTCCTTGCCGCGAGGCCGGGCGACGTTCCGGCGGCCCGCGTGGTCGCACGTGCTCTCCTCTACCGCGCAGATGGAGCGCGCGCGCTCGACGCGTTGCGCGCCGCGGGCGACGGCGTGCTCCGCGACCAGGCGGCCCTCACCTTGCTGTTGGTCGCGTTGCTTGCCGTCGATCGGGTTGGCGAGGCTGCGGACTTGCTGCCGCTCGTCCCCGGAACCGGCCTGGATGCGGCATCGACCGCGTTCTACACAGGGCTGGTGGAGTTGGCGGCCGGACGGGGGGAGGCGGCAGCCGCTGCCCTGAACCGCGCTTGCGCGATGCAGCCCGACTTCGCCGCTGCATCCGGTGCCCTGGCGATGACCATCGGGCTGGCCGGCAACCATGAGGAGGCGCTGCGCCTCCATCCGCCGTCCGGCGGCGGCGACGGCAGCGACTTCCTGAACATCATGCGCGCCGTCACCCTGCACGGGGCAGGGCGGATGGTGGAGGCGGCGCCCCTTCTGCAGGCGGCACTCGCCGCCCGGCCGCAGCGCGTGTGGTTCCTCGCCCGCCATTTCCCCCGCCAGTACGATCTCATCGCCGCCATGTTCCGTGCCATTGGACAGGACATCGCGGCGATGCCCACCTGACGACAACCCAAGGCACCCGACCGCCCATGCTGATCTTCATTCACATCCCGAAATGCAGTGGCAGCACCGTCGGCATGCGGATCCTGAATTCCTATGGCGAGGATTCGACGGTTTCCATGGCGTGGAACACCATGGCGTCGTTCGCCGGACTGTGGGACCACCATCTGCGCGAGGGCCGGGAGATCCGTTGGGTCGGCGGCCATGTCCAGTACGGGATCCACCGGTTTCTGCCGATCCCCCCGGAGAGTGCGCGTTACATCACGTTCCTCCGCGAGCCTGCGCCGCAGATCGTCTCGCTCTACTATTTCAGCCGCAACAACCCCGACACCCATTACCACGCGCTTGCCACGCGGTTGACGCTTGAGGAGTGGCTGCACTCCAATGAACGTCCGCGCGATGTGTACACCTACACACTCAGCGGATACTTTCAGGAGAAGTCCCTGAGCTCGGCGCGCCGGAATTTGTTCAGGAACATCGAATTCTTCGAGATCACCGAGCAATTCGAAAAGAGCATGGCGATCCTGGCTGACAAGTTCGGCGTGACGGCGACCGAGCCGGCGTACATCAACGAAACCAAGAAGCCTCGTGATCTGCCGCTGCCGATGGACGACATCCGTGCCATCGTCGCGGGCACCGATCACCAGGACGTGACCCTGTACCGGGAGGCGTTGAGGGTATTCTTGGATCGGTACCCCTGATCCGGCCCAAACGCCAAGGTCAGTCGGCCGGCGCGGTGGCCGTCGTCGGTCCGGTGGCGGTGTCCGGAACGGTCGGCGCGGCCATCTCCGCCCCGGGGCGGGGCAGCCCGAAGACCGGAACGATGCGGTCGATGGCGGAATCGAACCGCCGCCGCCAGGAGGAGACGCGAACCTTGTCGGCCACGGCCAGCAACTCGCTCGCCCCAGCCGCGCTATAGCGGACGGCGTAGGTGTCGCAGTTCAGGTAAGTGTGGGGATCCAGGCCCGGCATGGCGCTCTCGACCCCGCCGGCCTCGACGAACCGGCGGCCCTCGCCGTTCGCCCACAGGTCGAACGTGTCGTCGCCGAACTGATGGTTGCGCACCGCGATCACCGGTGCGATGCCGGCGACGCACTCGGCGAGCCACGCGGCCGACTGGTGCCCTGCCCAGTGGGGTGTCACGACGGTGACGAACACGACGCGTACGCCCAGCTCCCGCATGGACCGGACGAACTCCGCGATGGCCTCGTCCGGGCGGCGGATCGACATGACCTGGCAAAAGGAAGGGCGGAAACCGGCGGGAAGATCGTGCAGCACCACATCGACACCGCGCACCGCGACGCTGTTGATGATGATGTCACGGCCCAACTCGTGATGGTGCACGTCGTACAGCATGCAGCCAGCACGCGGATCCTGCCGCGCGAGCGGAACCACGCCGCCCGCCGTTTCCCGTGAACAGAACATCTTGAAGAGGCTGCGCGAGATCCAGTCGCCATCGAACAACGCGGTGGGCATTTCGCGGGAGCGCAGATAATCCGCGAAGCCGCGCGCCCAGGTGGACTTTCCAATTCCTCCCTTGTCACCGACCACAGCGACCAATGTGGGCACGATCTGGCAACTCCTGGATGAGGAATGGCGCCGACACGGTGGTCGGCAACGATGTCGGGTGACGATGATGATGGTACTTCCGTTCCGGGTTCGCATCAAGCGCGGTGCCCCGGTGTTGCCGCAACCTCGCGAGCCGGTCTCACACCGCACCCGCGTGTCGGAAAAAACGATTTGTGAACCGAAGCGGTCTAGTCTGCTGCGCGTGTACCGAAAGCTTCAGGCTGGCGGTGCCGCTTCCGAACCTCCTTACCGCCACCGGTGACGCATCCATGCCACGATCGGAACAAGGACCACGGACGCCGGCCGGTGATGTCATCGATCTGAACGATCCGGTGGACCGCGGCCGCCAGCATGCCCTGGAACTGAACCGGGCACTCAGCGACGAGGTTGCGCGGTACGAAGGCGCCCTGCGGCATGGCCGTGGATTCCCCAACCGCAACTTTGCCCCACCACTGGCGGCTCCCCCGCCGCCCCGTCCTTCAGGTGGGAACCCTGCGGTGGCCATGGGGCCGGTTCCCCCCGTGGTTTCAGCCGCCCAGTCCCCGGCCCCATCCATCCGGCGCGTTCCGATCGACGTCCTGGTCACTGAGTTCGAGCAGGCGGAGCGCCTGCTTGCGGAGCAACGGTCGGCGGTCGAGCGGGAAGTGGTTAAAGGGAATGGATCACCACCGGGTGCCGGCTCGGTGGATGGGGCGCCGGAGGCGGTGAGGGATCATTTGCAGCCCCATTGGCGAGACCTCCAGGCCTCGGCCGAGGCGGCGGTCCGGGCGGCCCGGGAGGCCGAGGCGGCGTACGCCGGTGTCGTCTGGTGGCGCCGCCTGTTCGGCGCGCGGCGGGAGATGGAACGCTTGCGCGCCGTGGCCGAGGAGGCCGAGCGGGCCTGCCAAGCCGCCGATGTCGTGTGGAAGGGAGCGGCCATGCAGCGACAGGTCGCCATAGCCACCGAACGCCTCCGGTCCGGCCGCGTCGCGACGATCGGCGCGCAGGCCGAGCTCGATCGCCGTACGGCGGCCATACAGGAATGCCGCGATCTGCTGGAGCGGGTTTCATCGGCCGGTTACGGCACGGTCGAGCTGGTCGGCGACGAAACGGTGCACGCGGCGCTGCGGCGACTCGGTGCGACGATCGGTCGGAGGGAGTGACCGGGAAGCGAACCGGATATTTACTTTCTTACTATGGTTGCTGTGATAATCTGTGAGGTGTTCCTGACCGGGAGCGACGGTGGCGTTCCGGACATCGGGCGATGGCGGGATAGTTCTGGGCCGGGGGAAATGTGGACGACCATGCCGTCAGGCGGTGCTTTCCGCGATCCGGACCGTGGACTTGGCGTTCGGTCCTGGTTTCGATGCTATGAGCACCGCAACCGGCATGCCGCCTTCCATCCACCGGGATGTGGCGCGCATCCATGTGGTCGGCGTGGTGGAGGCGGCTGGTTCCGGAACCCTTTCGGCGGAGGAGTTGGGGCTCCGCGCGGTGACGGTGCTCGACGCTCTGATGCCGGGCGGACCGAAGGCGGTGGCGGTGACGCTGAACGACGAACGGCTGCTCGACCGGCAGTCCCTGGTGGTCGTGCTCCATGGCGTCGCCGGTTTGGCGGGATTGCCACCGGATGTGATGGTGGTGGCGGTCACGGTGCGGCGGCCCGGGCGGCCGGTGGATGATCATCCGCTGCTCGGCAACCCGCCCATCGTGCTGCGGTTCGACGGCCGCGGATCGGTGGACGCCGAGCTGAAGGCGCTGTTGCAAGCGGCGGTTGTGGAGCCGCTGGTAGGCCGGGTGACCGGCGTTGGTCGCGGATGACGATGTTGGCTGGTGTGGGCGTCCATTCAGGACGGTGAGGTTCGTGAAGGAGTGGCGGTCATGACGAACAGCCCCGGTGGCACGGCTACGACCGGTGCAGCGGCGCAGCACAATCTTGCAGCGGCCTATGCTGGTGCCTGCGGTTGTGCCCAGTGCTTGTCCGCTCAGGGAACCGGAGCCTCCCCGTCCGGAGCGAACGGTATCAACACCGGCTCGTCCTATCTCGACGCGCTGTTGGCAGGGAGTTCCTATCGCTGGAACAGCGGCAGTGCCTTCGGAACGGCCGCAACCGTGACGTTCAGCTTCCTGTCGGCGGTACCCAGCTATTACGCGGCTTCGGCCGGCGAACGCAGCAACTTCGTCGCGCTTTCCGCGGCTCAGAAGCAAGGCGTTCGGGATGCTCTGGCACAGATGTCGGAGGTGGCGAACATCACCTTCAACGAGGTGTCCGATGCGGGCAACGGCGGGCAAATCCGCGTCGGCACCGCGCTTCTGCCCTCCGGAGTTGGCGCCTGGGCGTACTATCCGAACCAGGGGTCGATCGGCGGCGACATGTGGCTGTCGAATCGCTACGCGAACAATCTGAACATGACCGTCGGTGGATATGGTTTCCTGACCGTGTTGCATGAATTGGGGCACGCGGTCGGTTTGAAGCACCCCGGCAATTACAACGCCGGTGGCGGCGGTACCGAGGGGCCGTATCTGCCATCATCGACCGACACCCACCAATACACGGTGATGTCGTACAATGCGAACAGCCAAGTCGGCGAGTATGCGAACACGCTGATGCTGTACGACATCGCGGCGCTGCAGTACCTGTACGGCGCGAACACCAGCACCCGCTCTGGCGATACCACGTACACCGTGTCGAATTCCGCGGAAGAGGTGAGGACGATCTGGGATGGTGGCGGGACCGATGCCATTGACGCGTCGAACCAGTCGCAGCGGGCGATCATCAACCTGACCGCTGGCACCTTCAGCTCCATCGGCATCCGCACCGGCGGAACGGCGGCGACGAACAACATCGGCATCGCCTACAACGTCACCATCGAAAACGCCTTCGGCGGCTCCGCCTCCGACACGATCCGGGGCAACGATGCCGCCAACGACCTGCGTGGCAGCGCGGGCAACGACAGCTTGTGGGGCCTGGATGGCAACGACGTGCTGTCGGGCGGTTCCGACGACGACAAGCTCTATGGCGGTGATGGCAACGACACGCTGACCGGCGGAACCGGGAGCGACCTGATCAATGGCGGCAGCGGCACCGATGTGGCCGTCTTCTCCGGAAACCGTGCATCCTACACCATCAACCAAGTGAACAATGCCCTGCGCGTGGTTGGTGCCGGTGGAACGACAATGGTCAGCGGTGTCGAGTCGTTGCGGTTCGACGACCAGACCTACGCCGTCCCTGCGTCGACGGTGCCCACGGCGTCGGATTTCAGCGGCAACGGTGCCGCCGACATCCTGTGGCGCAACACCAGCACGGGCGCGCTGCGGGTGTGGACGCTGAACGGGGCCAACGTCCAATCCAGCGCTGCGCCTCAGTTGAATGGATCGACCATGTCGATGCCTGCCGCGTGGCGGGTGGAAAGCGTCATGGACCTGACCGGCGATGGCCGGTCCGACATACTGTGGCGCCACAGTACGAACGGGTCGTTCCGCTTGTGGGAAATGAACGGATCGACCGTGGTCTCGGCCTCCCAGTTGCAAAGCGGCGGTAGCAACCTGTCGATGGGTTCCGCGTGGCGCATGGAGGGGGCGGGCGATTTCGGCGGGGATGGTGTTGCCGACCTGTTTTGGCGCAACACCTCGTCCGGGGCCCTGCGGCTCTGGAACATGAACGGATCGACCGTCAGCAGCATCGATTTCGTCAAGAGCGGTGGATCGGTGCTGTCGATGCCGTCCACATGGCAGGTGGCGGGGGTGGCGGACTTCTCCGGCGACGGGCTGGTCGATGTACTCTGGCGCCAGAGTTCCACCGGGCGCATGACCTTGTGGACCATGGAAGGAGGGGAGGTCAGCGCGTCGGAAAACGTGACCCTCTCTGGCTCCGCGGTGCAGATGCCGGTTGCGGGTTGGACGGTGCTTGGCGTGGCCGACTTCACCCAGGACGGCAAAGCGGACGTGCTGTGGCGTCACAGCTCGGGATCGTTGCGCCTTTGGGAGATGGATGGAGCCACGCTCACGTCAAGTTCGGTGCTGACCATGAACGGCAGCAGCCTGACCATGCCCGGGGCGTGGGGCGTCGAGAGCATCAGCGACTACACGGGCGACGGCAAGGCGGACATCGTTTGGCGCAATGCCAACAGCGGCGCCTTCCGGCTCTGGGAGATGAACGGAACCAGCGTCACGTCGATAGGCGTGGTTCAGAACGCCGGAGCCTCCGCCATGCTCGCTTCCGCCTGGCAGTCGGAAACGTCGGGCTCCCTGGTCGGATAGCCGGCGTCCGCCGCGGGCGCGCATACCTATGCATGTCTGGAAAGGCGATATTGCATAGAAAGCTATTTAATATTCTCGAAAACTGCGATAATTTTACGGAGTTTGGAGGGGAAGTGCGGCGACCGGTTAACGATCGGTGCCGATCAGCCCCTTGGTGAATTGGTTGGTGGGTGCCATGACGGATCTCAATCTCACGGCGATGGGGCTGTTCGACGTGGACGGCGATGGGATTCAGGAGCAGGTTTGGCGCGTCCGCAACACCTCCAACTGCACCATCGCCGCGTCCTGGAATCTGTATGGCACGTCGACCACCGGAACAGTGGTCGCGGCAGCCAACACCGACACCTACTTCGCCACCGATGCCGCAACCGGCACGATGCGCCTGTATGTGTGCGGCGATCTGATCGCCACCAAGGCGTCCAGCCCCAGCATCCTGAATTGGAATCCACTGGCGAACGTTGCGCTCCCCAGCCTTTTCACGTCCGGCAACGATGTGATCGACCTTGGGACGGTCAATCAGGGGAGCTATCTTGGCGAATCGGCGCTTGCCGGTTCGCTCGGCGGTAATGATCAGGTCACGCTGCCCGACACATCGAACTGGGCCTACAGCCAGGGAAATCTCTTCGATGCCGGCGACGGCAACGATGTGGTCTGGGGCCGTGGCCTGAATGACCGTATCGAAGGGGGAAATGGAAACGATCTGCTGTATGGCGGTGCTGGTAAGGATTGGTTGAGCGGTGGCGAGGGCAACGATCTCCTGGAGGGCGGTAGCGGCGACGACACCCTGATCGGCGGTCGCGGAAACGATCTTCTGCTCGGCGGCTCCGGGAACGATACGCTGACCGGCGGCAGTGGCAACGATATTATTTACGGAGGCGGTGGCGACGACGTCGCGATCTATTCCGGCAAGATGGATCAATACTCCATCAGGACCAGATTCGGCATCACGCGCATCCGACAGGAGCGTCGCGACAATCAAGCCTCCGACGATGGGTCGGATGTGGTGGTTGGCGTCCGCTATCTTCGATTCTCGGACCGCACCTTCGATCTTGTTACGGGTACATCCACTGTCAACAGCGATGGCGGCGGCACTGGCACCGGCGGCACAGGTGGCGGCGATACGGGCGGCGGTACTGGCACCGGCGGCACGGGTGGTGGCGATACGGGCGGCGGTACTGGCACCGGCGGCACGGGTGGTGGCGATACAGGCGGCACTGGCACTGGCGGCACAGATGGTGGCGATACCGGCAACGGCGGCAGCACCGGGGGCCAATCCCCCGTCGTGTTTGTCGGAACCGGAGGCAACGATACCCTGATCGGCGGCGTCGGGAACGACACGCTCACCGGCGGGGGCGGCGATGATGTCATCGATGGCGGTGATGGGACGGACACAGCCGTTCTGTCGGGTTTGAAGGACCAGTACTCAATCACATGGACCAACGATGGTGTGATCGTTACCCATCTGAACGGTGGCGCGGATGGCGTCGACAGCCTGACCAATGTCGAGTTCCTGTCCTTCAGCGACGGGGTCGTCGATATCTCCACCCCTCCTCCGCTGCCTGACTTGTTCACCAGCACCGCCGATACGATCAGTCTGGCGACCGTGGTGAGCGGCAATTACCGTTCTGGAACGGATACGACGAAGTCGCTCGGTGGCGATGACCGCGTCACGCTCCCCGATGTTGCGAACTGGGCGTATCAGCCGGGAATGGCGTTCGACGCCGGTGACGGCAACGACGTCGTCGTTGGCGGGCAGCTGGCCGACTTCATCCTCGGCGGAACCGGCAACGACACGGTGTCGGGCGGTGCCGGCAACGACATGCTGTTCGGGGGCGACGGCAACGACACGATCTCCGGCGGTGCCGGCAACGACATCATCGCCGGCGGTGCCGGGACCGACACCGTGCTGTTCAGCGGCGGTATTGCGGACTACACGATCCACCGGTCGGGTGGGACGGTGACGGTTACCGGCTTGAACGGTGTGTCCGACGGCGTCGACGTGATCGACGGTGTCGAGATCCTGCGCTTTTCCGACTACGAGTACACCGTTGCCCAATCCTCGGTCATGCAGCGCAGCGACATGGGCGGCGATGGCAAGGCTGATCTCATCTGGCGCAACACCAACGACGGCACCATGCGACTTTGGTCCATGGACGGGGCAACGGTGTTGGGGACCGGAGCGATCACCCAGAACAGCCTCAGCCTGTCGATGCCGACGACCTGGCGCGTCGAGGACATGGGCGATTACACCGGTGACGGCAAAGCTGACATGCTGTGGCGGCATACGACCACCGGCGCCTTCCGTCTGTGGGAGATGGATGGCGGCTCGCTGGTGTCGTCCTCGCAGCTCACCGTCGATGGCGCGGAGCTGACGATGTCGTCGGCATGGGCGATCGAAGGGGCCAGCGACTTTTCCGGCGACGGGCGGACGGATCTGTTCTGGCGCAACGGCACAACCGGTGCGATGCGTCTGTGGACCATGGACGGAGCGACGGTCAAGACCCGCGAGATCATCACGCGCCTTGGCGAGGAAGTGTCGATGCCGTCGAGCTGGGATGTCGCGAGCGTGGCGGACTTCTCCGGCGACGGCAAGGCGGATGTCATGTGGCGCCAGAACAGCACCGGACGCGTGATGGTCTGGCAGATGAACGGTGGAGAGGTGGCGTCCACCACCGACGTGACGTCCGGTGGTACGGCGTTGATCATGCCGGGCGTGGGCTGGACTCCGATCGGGTCCGGTGACCTTACGGGCGACGGCAAGGCGGACGTTCTGTGGCGCCACAAGACAGGTGCCCTGCGGCTGTGGGAGATGGACGGTGCGGTGGCCACCACCAGCGGCGCCATCACCAACGCCGGTGCGGCGCAGTCGATGCCGTTGAACTGGAACGTGGAAGGCATTGGCGACTATGACGGCGACGGCAAGGCCGACCTCGTGTGGCGCGATGCCAACACCGGCGCCATGAGGCTCTGGGCCATGGATGGCAGCGCGATCAAGTCTCTGTCGGTCATCACGTCCAATGGCAGCCCGCCCTCGCTCTCGACCGTGTGGCGGTCGGAGTCGGCGGCGACCCTGGTTGGTTGATTGGTCGGTTCGCATCGGTGCTCGCGATGGTGGTTCTCTTGATGGGGCCGCCATCTCTGCGGGTTCTTCTCTGCGACTGCGAACAGTCGTGATCCCCAGGCTCGCCCCAACTCCGCGAAGGTGCGCTCTCGCTCCCGGGGCAAGATCCAACGCGTCGACGGAACCACATCGCCCAAGCGTGACGGTCTGTCGCCGTGCGCGGATCATTCGAGTGTGTTAACGTATTTTGGGTATAGCTCCTTCCAGAGTTACTCGCCGTTCCGAACCGGACCGGGCCACCATGAGTTCGCTCGTCACTGAGGAAGGTTACCATGCCGGATCTCACCCTCTCGGCTGTCGGTCTTTATGACATCGATGGCGATGGACAGTCGGAGTTTGTCTGGAGGATCAATAACCTTGAGTCGACAAGCTTCAACGTAACGTGGGAGATTTCCGGTATTTCATTCGAACAAGGAATTCTGGCTGCGGCATTGCTCGACACCTACATCGCCACAAAGGTCACCACCGGCACTCTTCAGCTCTTCGTGGAGGGCGTAGCAGTCGCGCAAGCGGACACGAACAAGTTTTTCCTCACCTGGGCCCCCCCGGTCCAGACAGGGTCAGAGCGTGACCTGTACACGGCGGGCGATGACGATGTCTGGGTGCCGCTTGGCGGTTCGGGTGATTATCGCGATGGCACGCGGACCAACAGTTCCGGTGCCGGTAATGACACCATCATGCTACCGAATGGTTGGAGTTGGGCTTATCAACAAGGCGATGTATTCAGCGGCGGCGCCGGCAATGACAGGGTGACCGGCGGTGAGCTCGATGATCATATTTATGGCGGAAGCGGATATGATGTAATCTATGGTGGGGGTGGAGATAATTGGCTAAATGGCGGGAGGGGTAGCGACCTTATATTCGGTTCTTTTGGCAATAATATTTTGATTGGCGCGCAGGGCGATGATGCTCTATTTGGAGGCTCGGGCGTAAATAAAGCGGTTTACTCAGGCAATATGGCGGAATACTCCGTCACTTTCGAGGGCAAGCAAATTCGTGTCGAACACGTGCAGCCGTCCGCCGGGGGTATGGATGACGGCACCGATGTCATCTACGATGTGCGTTACTTGAGGTTTGCGGACAAGACCATCGATGTCTTGACGAATACGGTCACTGTGAACTCGGACGACGACGACTTCATGGTTGGCTGGGACGATGGCGGTACCGATGATCCGGTGATCATCGATCGGTGGATTGACAAAATCGCCGGCAGTGACGGAAACGACGTACTGCATGGCGGTGACGGAGACGATGTGTTCACCGCGGGCCGCGGTAACGACGTGATTGACGGTGGTGCCGGTATCGATCAGGTGATTTTTTGGGACTATCATGCAAAATACTCGGTCGTCGAATCGGAGTCGGGAGTCATCATTACACATCTCGACGGTGGCATCGATGGCATCGACCGGGTGGTCAACGTCGAATATCTGGTGTTCGTGGACGGATATCTGGACCTAACCACCGAAGCTCCACGTCCCGATCTGTTCGGCGACGATGCCGACGTCATTGACTTGGCCGACGTGTCCATCGACGACTTCAAGGCCGGAACGGACGTTACCAAGGCGAAAGCCGGAAACGACTCGGTTTTGTTGGCGGGTACCGCCAATTGGGCTTACCAGCCAGGGACGACGTTCGACGCTGGTGAGGGCGATGATTTCATCGTCGGACGTCAACTCAACGATACAATCGATGGTGGCGCCGGCAACGACACGCTGTGCGGCTGGGGTGGGCGCGATGTGCTCGTGGGCGGTGATGGGGACGATGTCCTGAATGGTGGTGGCTCCGATGACACTCTCAGCGGCGGATCCGGGGTGGACACGGCCGTGTTCAGCGGCGCGATGGCGAATTACAGGACCACGCGATCCGGTGACACGGTCACGGTTACCGACGCCACGACCTTTGAGGGAACGGACGTTCTGATCGGCGTGGAGTGGCTTCGGTTCGCCGACGGGACCATCGATCTGACACAGCAAGTATCACCTCAGCGCGGCGATCTGGGTGGGGATGGCAAGGCGGACCTGATCTGGCGCAACACCATCGACGGCTCCCTGATGCTGTGGAAGATGAACGGCGCCTTGGTCGTTTCCGGGGCCATCCAGCAGAATGGGTCGATGATGTCCATGCCGACCGCTTGGCGGGTGGAGGACGTGGGTGACCACACCGGCGACGGAAAGGCCGACATTCTGTGGCGCCACACATCGACGGGCGCCTTCCGGTTGTGGGAGATGGACGGCGGTACGGTCGTGTCCTCTTCGCAACTGACCGTCGACGGCAACGCCGTGACGATGACGTCGGCGTGGTCGATCGAGGGTGCCAGCGACTTTTCCGGCGACGGGCGCACCGATCTGTTCTGGCGCAACGGCACGACCGGCTCCATGCGCCTGTGGACGATGGAGGGCGCGACGGTCAAAACCCGCGAGATCATCTCACGCAATGGTTCGGAACTGTCGATGCCGAGCACCTGGGACGTCGCCGGCGTGGCGGACTTCTCCGGCGACGGGATCAGCGACGTCATGTGGCGGCAGAACAGCACGGGTCGCGTCATGGTCTGGCAGATGGATGGGGGCGCCGTGGCGTCCACCACCGACGTGACGTCCGGAGGCACGGCGATGGTGATGCCGGGCAGCGGCTGGACGCCGCTCGGAGTGGGTGATTTTTCGGGTGACGGCAAGGCCGATGTGCTGTGGCGCCACAAGACGGGAACCTTGCGCATGTGGGAGATGGACGGTGCGGTGGCGACCGCCAACGGCGCCGTGACGAATCAGGGAACGGCGCAGTCGATGCCGTTGAACTGGAGCGTCGAGAGCATCGGCGACTTCGACGGTGACGGCTACGCCGACCTCGTTTGGCGTGATGCGAACAGCGGGGGCATGAGGCTCTGGACGATGGATGGCGGCGCCATCCAGTCGGTGTCGGTGATCACATCCAATGGCATCGCCTCGTCGCTCCCAACCGCTTGGCGGTCGGAGTCTGCGGCGACCTTGATTGGATGAGTTGCGGCGCCGGTGGAGTTCGATGACGTTCGCGGCTTCCGCTTCACAACCGACGGGGCTGTGGTGCCTTGTCGCGATCGCGCGGCACCATGGAATCGACCTTTCTGAAGAGCGGATCGTCCACCTGAACGCGCTGGACGGAGCCGATGTCGGCGCACGATCGCTGGAGCGGCTCGCTCGCACGGCCGGACTGACGGCGAAGGCGACGCGCCTGTCCTGGGACGAGCTGCTGCGGCTTGGTGATGCGCTTCCAGCGGTGCTGCGGCTGCACGACCGGAGCTTCGTGATCCTGTCCGGTGTGAAGCTGGACGGCGACGATGTACAGATCGTGGTGCGTAATCCTCTGGCGCCCCAGGGTGGCTTCGAATTCTGGGATCGCGCGACCACCGAGGCGGCGTGCACCGGCGAGGTGGTGCTGCTGAAACGGCGTTTTCGGCTGACCGACACGGACCGGCCCTTCGGGCTTGCGTGGTTCGTTCCCGAGGTCCTGCGTCAGGGGCGCGTGTTCGCCGACGTTGCCATGGCCGCCGCCGTGCTGCATCTGCTCGGCCTCGCGATGCCGATCTTCTTTCAGCTCGTCATCGACAAGGTGGTGGTCCATCAGGCCTTTGCGACTCTGACAACGCTGCTCGTCGGGATCGCGGTGGCGATCACCTTCGATGTGCTGCTCGGCTACCTCCGCAGCCTGCTTCTGCTGCACGCCACCGCGAAGATCGATATTCGGGTCTCAACCCGCGTCTTCGCCCATCTTCTGTCACTGCCGCTCGACTATTTTGAGAAGATAGCCGCTGGCGTCCTCGTCAACCACATGCAGCAGGACCGCTCGATCCGCGAGTTTCTCACCGGGCGGTTGTTCCTGACGCTTCTCGACTCCACCGCCCTGCTGGTGTTCGTGCCGGTGCTGTTCTTCTACAGCGTGCCGCTGGCCGGTCTGGTCATGGTGTTCGCGCTGGTCATGGCCGCAGTGATCGGCGTGGTGGCCGGCCGTTTCCGCCGGCGCCTCCAGGACCTGTACCGTGCGGAGGCGAGCCGGCAGGCGCTGCTGGTGGAGACGGTGCACGGCATCAGCACCGTCAAGGCCTTGGCGCTCGAACCGGTGCAGCGACGGCAGTGGGACAGCCGGTCCGCGGATGCGGTGGACCGTCATCTGTCCACGGGCCGGCTATCGGCTCTGGCGCGCATGGTGTGCAGTCTGCTCGAGAAGCTGATGACCGTCACGGTGATCGGTGTGGGCGTCGGGTTCGTGCTGGACGGCACCATGACCATCGGTGAACTGGTCGCAGTGCAGATGCTGTCCGGCCGGGTGAGCGGGCCGCTCATGCAGCTGATCACCATCATCCAGGATTACCAGCAGGTGGCCGTGTCCGTGCGGATGCTGGGGGAGGTCATGAACACCCCGCCCGAGCCCGGCATCAGCCGCGGGCTCCAGCCCCGCATCGTCGGAGCCATCGACTTCGACAACGTCACCTTCCGCTATCCCACCGGCCAGGCTGCGGCGCTCGACCGCATCTCCTTCACCGTGCCGGCGGGCCGGGTGATCGGGGTGGTCGGGCGCAGCGGGTCGGGCAAATCGACCCTCATCCGGCTGCTCCAAGGATTGCACACCGCGCGCAACGGCGTGATCCGGCTCGACGGTGCCGACCTGCGCGAGATCGACAAGGTGCATCTGCGCAGCCGGATCGGGGTGGTCCTGCAGGAAAGCTTCCTGTTCCGCGGCTCCGTCCGCGACAACATCGGTGTCAGCAAGCCGGATGCCCGGTTCGAAGAGATCGTGCACGCGGCACGGTTGGCCGGCGCCGATGAGTTCATCCAGCGCCTGCCGACCGGTTACGACACACTTCTGGAGGAGGGCGCCGTCAATCTGTCCGGCGGGCAGAAGCAGCGCCTCGCTATCGCGCGCGCTCTTCTCCGACAGCCGCCCATCCTGATCTTCGACGAGGCCACAAGCGCGCTGGATCCGGAGAGCGAGGCCATCATCCAGGCCAACATGAAGGCGATCGCCCAGGGGCGGACGACGGTGGTGGTGTCCCACCGGCTATCGACCATTCGCAACGCGGACGCCATCCTCGTCCTTCATGAAGGGCGCGTGGCGGGATTCGCGCCGCACGACGTGCTGCTGAAGGAATGCCCGATCTACCGCCAGCTCTGGACCCTGCAGACCGAGGCCATGCGATGACGCGTCTCGGGTTCCGTTTGACCAGGGAAAGGCCGCGCTCCCCCGATCTGACTTCGTTCAAGCCCGACGCGCAGGCGGTCGAGGAGCGCCCGATCCCCTGGCTGGCCCGTCGCGTGTTGCACGTGATCGTGCTTCTCGTCGTGACCGCCATCCTCTGGGCAGCCGTTTCCGAGGTCGACCGGATCGTGGTAGCCCAGGGCCGTGTGGTGACCAGCCAGCCCCTGATCGTCGTGCAGCCGCTGGAGACCAGCGTCATACGGACGCTCGACGTGGCCCCGGGCGGGACCGTGCATGCCGGTGACCTGCTCGGTACGCTCGACCCGACCTTCGCGGCGGCAGACGTGGCCGCTTTGGAGGAGCGGCTGGCCAGCCTGCGCGCGGAATCGGATCGGCTCGGTGCCGAGATCCGCGGCGTTCCCTACGCGCCGGCGGCCGACGATCGTTACGCCGCCGCCCAGCTCAGCATCCATCGGCAACGCACCGCCGAGTACCGCGCGCGCATCGCGTCCTTCGAGGCCGAGGAGGCACGGTTGGCCACCCTGCTCGCGGCGAACCGGGACGCTCAGCAGAGCCTGACATCGCGTCTGAAACTGCTGGACAATGTGGAGGCGATGCGGGCGGAGCTGCTGCGCCGGAATGTCGGGTCGCAGCTCCAACTCATGGAGGCGCAGCTCAACAACCTCGCCATGAGGGAACAGCTCGCGGCGAAGCAGGCCGAGGAGCGCGACACCGCCCACCGCATCGAGCTTTCCGCCATCGGCCGGGAGGCGTACCAGAGGGAGTGGTACAGGGAGCGCAACGAGTCTCTTCTCACCGTCAGCCGTGAGATCGACCGCTTCGTCCAGGAGCTCGCGAAGGCCAAGCGGCGCAGCAGCCTCGTGGAACTCCGGGCTCCGGCGGACGGGGTAGTGCTCGAGATCGCGCAACGGTCGGTGGGCTCCGTAGCGCGTGAGGCGGAGGCGCTGTTCACGCTGGTTCCGCTCGGAGTCCCCCTGGAGGTGGAGGCGGAGATCGGTAGCGCCGACATCGGCCGTGTCCGCGTGCACGATCCGGTGCGCATCAAACTGGAAGCCCTGCCGTTCCAACGTCATGGCACCGTGAGCGGCAACGTCCGCGTGGTGAGCGAGGACGCGTTCCGGCACGAGGATGGGAAAGGCGCGCCGTACTTCCGCAGCCGCATAGCCATCGAGGCGGTCGAGCTGCGCAACGTACCTCCGGACTTCCGGCTGATCCCCGGAATGGCCGCGACGGCGGAAATCGTGATTGGCACCCGCTCCGTCCTGTCCTATTTCCTCTATCCCGTCCTGCGGGTGTTCGACGAGAGTTTGCGGGAACCCTGAACCGTTGCGGTACGGCGTTTCAGAACTCTCCACATCGGGAGCCAACGGTGGCTGTCTGCCCCATCTGCCTCGACCAGTGCTTCGGTCCCCTCGCGTCGATCGATTTCGGCCGGTGGGAGACGGGGGATGACGGTGACCTGCGCCGTGTGACGGAACTGTTCGATCTCGCGCGCTGCCTGAGCTGCGGGCACGTCATGATCGTGACTCCCTACGACCACGCGACGTTCCGGCGCATCTATCTAAACACCCCGCAGGATCCCGTCTTTTGGGACGAGTCGCTGGTGGGTTCCACGGCGCCCTACGCGGGAATGGCGGAGTTCGGTCTTGGCGGTTCGACCCGGGCCGACGGCTTCCTAGTCGACGTCGGCTGCGGCCCGGGTCTGCTGCTGAAGCTGCTGCACGAAGAGCGTGGCTTTTCACTTGACCGGCTGGTCGGCGTCGACTTCAACCGGCGGCTTCCCGATCCATACCGGTTCGTCCAGGCCGACCTGAACCGGCTCGACGCCGACGACATACCGGGTCCGGTCGCGGTCGCTTTCGTGTCGCATCTGCTGGAGCATCTGGTCGATCCGCGGGCGTTTCTGCGGACGCTCGCCGGTCGGTTGGCCGAGGGGGGAGCCATCTACATCGAGGTGCCGGACAATGGCTATTTCGATCCGGTCATTGTCGGACCGACGAACCTGATCAACCAGCAGCATATCCATTACTTCTGCGAGGCGAGCCTGACCAGCCTTGCCGTGAGCTGCGGATTGACGGTGGAACGGTGCGAGCGGGGGGTGCTCGGCTATGTGCCCCGACTGCGCCTGTTGCTCCGCCGGGCCGACACTCCCCCGGCCGGCGAGATCATTCTGCGATCGCTTGCCCATCTTGCCAGCCAACGATCCCACTTGGCCGAGCGTTTGCGTGGGCTTGCCGCATCCGGTCTACCGGCTGGTCTGTGGGGGATCGGCGCGGACTTCCACAGACTGTCGGCCGAGCATCCGGACATCGCGGCGCTGGTGGAGACCGGCCGCCTCGCCCTGTTCGATCTCGGTCTGGCCGGCCGCCGCTACGCCGGCCGGACGATACGCCCGCCGGCGGACATAGCGGGGTTCCACGGAACGGTCTTCCTAGTGCCGTTGTTGGGCGATGTCCGTCTCAAGATGCGCCAATTTGCCGAGTCGAAGGGCTTCCCGCCCGGCCGTGTCGTCGATCCGTGGTTCACCCCGCGGTGAAGCCGCCGTCCACCGGCAGGGTCACGCCGGTGATCCAGTGCCCGCTGCCGGCCAGCAGGAAGGCGACCGCGTCGGCCACGTCCTGCGGCGTGCCGTAGCCCAGCGGGTGGGCTGCCGCCAGGGCCGCGTTCTGCTCGGCCGGCAGCATCGCGAACTGTTCGGCGGCCTTGGAGCCCATCACGACGGCGGGCGCCACGACGTTGACGCGGATGCGGCGGTCGGCCAGCTCCAGCGCCAGGGAGCGCGCCACCGACACCAGCGCCGCTTTCGACGCCGCGTAGAGCGAGCGCCCCTTCTGCCCCTTCAGCCCGGCCACCGACCCAATCAGCGCAAGCGAGCCGCCGGCCGCCGCATGCACGCCCTTCTGCGCGAAGCCGCGGGCCAGCATCAGCGCAGCGCCGACATTGAGGGTGAGATAGCGCTCGATCTGGGCGCGGCTGATCTGCCGCAGCACGGTATAGCCTTGCACGGACGCGGAATGGACGACCCCGTCGAAGGGACCACCGTCCGCGGCCAGTCCCTTCATCCAGGCGGGCAGGGCGTCCAGATCCGTCAGGTCGAACGGGGCAACGGCGTGCCGCCCGGGATTGTCCAGCGCCGCCCGGGTCTCCTCGAGCGGCTCCGGCCGACGGCCGGTCAGCACCAGGGTTGCGCCGAGATCGGCCAGGGTCACGCACAGCACGCGGCCGATGTCGCTGTCCGCCGAGGCGCCGGTCACCAGGACGCGCCGGCCCGTCAGGTCCAGCGGGTTGCGCATCAGGGTTCCAGGACCGGGAAGTCGTCCGGCAGCTCGTACAGGTCCGGGACCGGGATCGGGCCGACCTCGGCGACCACCGCGCCCCACGACCATCCGACCCCGAATCCGGCGAGCAGCAGGCGGCGGCGGCCGGTGGACAGCGGCTCGCCCAGCCGGTGACTGACCGCCAGCGGGATCGACGCCGAGCTGGTGTTGCCGAAGTCGTGCATGTCGATGACGAAGCGCTCGGCCGGGATCTTGGTCTTCTTGCGCAGATGCTCCAGCATGAAGGCGTTGGCCTGGTGCATCACGCAGTGGTCGATGTCCTCCACCCCGACACCGGCATGGGCCAGCGCCTCGCGCACCAGCGGGGGCACGGCACGCAGGGTGAAGGCGAAGACCTCCGCCCCGTTCAGGGCGAGGCGGGATTCGGTGAACAGGCGGGCGTGTTCCTCGGCGCTCCAGGCTTCCGCGCGCGGGACGAGGCTGTTGCGCCGCCCGCCGGCCTTCACCCAGATGTTCTTGGCGCCGGAACCGTCGGTGCCGACGACCACATGGATGGGGGGGGCCTCGGGGTCGCATTCCAGCGCCGCGGCACCGCCGGCGTCGCCGAAGAGCGGCAGGGTGGAGCGGTCGCCGGGCACCAGATGGCGCGTGCTGGTGTCGCCGCACAGCACCAGCGCCCGTCCGCCGGGCTGGCCCGAAATCAGGCGGCCGGCCGTCCACAGCGCGTAGACGAAGCCCGAGCAGCCGAGATTGACGTCGAAGCAGGCCGCGGTCGCCGGCAGCCCGAGCCGCCGCTGCATGATGCAGGAGGTGGCCGGCACGTTGTAGTCCGGGTCCTGCGACACAAAGATCAGGACACTGATCGTCGCCGGATCCCAGTCCAGCCGTTGCAGCAGCCGTTCCGCCGCCGCCACGCACATGTCTGAGGCGCACAGGTGCGGCGGAGCGACGCGGCGCTCATGCACGCCGGTGGTGGCGAACAGCTTCTCCGTCTCCTCGGCGGAGAAGAGGGAGCGGTCCTCCATGAACGAATGACGCTGCCGTGGCACCGCCGCACCGAAACCCGCGATGCGCACGCCTTCGACGATCGACTTCACCGGCCCACCCTCCGCGGCGCCGGAAAACGTTGCGAACCGGCGCCATTCGGGAAACATTAACCGATCGAACGCTAGGGTCGAAGCCATTAACGAACCGATAAAAGAGTCCGCCCATGGACGTCGCGATGCCCACGCGCACAACCGCGCCGCTGCCAGCCCGGGTGATCCCGCCGCGCCACTATTCCGATCCGGTGATCTTCGAGCAGGAAAAGGCCAGGATCTTCCGGCGCTCGTGGATGTTCGTCGGGTTTGCGGATGATCTGGGCGGAAACAACGACTTCATCACCGCCGAGATCGCCGGCACCTCGGTTCTGGTTCAGAACTTCGACGGGGAGCTGCGCGCCTTCCACAACGTGTGCACCCACAGGGCCTCGCTCATCCATCTGAAGCCCTGCGGGAACGGCAAGCCGGTGTGCCCCTATCATGGCTGGGTGTTCAACCGGGACGGCGTTCCGGTCGGTATTCCCGGCAACAAGGAGTTCTTCGGATTCGACGATGAGGCCAGGCGGCGGCTGGCCCTGCCGCGCTTCGAGGTGGCGACCCGCGGCCGCTTCGTTTTCGTCCGGCTGGAGCCCGGCGGACCGGGGCTGGAGGAGCAACTCGGTGCCTACGGCGCGTTGCTGGACCACGTCTCCACCCTGTTCGTCGAGAAGATCGACGAGAACAGGTTGCCCTGGGCGGCGAACTGGAAGACCGGCGTCGAGAGCGTGCTGGAGGTCTACCACGTCGACGCCACCCATCCAGAGACCTTCAAGCAATTCACCAAGAAGGTCTGGAACTGCTCCTATGAGAAGGAGCACAGCCGTGGCACGACCCACCTGTCCGACGGCAGCGTCAAATGGTGGGATGGGGTGGTCGCCCGGCTGGGGCTGCCGCGCAGCGAGCAGTACCGGGACTACGACCACTTCTTCATCTTCCCCAACCTGGCGATCGGCTTGACCCATGGCGGGTTGATGAGCGTCCAGACCTACGATCCGCTCGATGCGGAACGGTGCAGCCTCCATTTCCGCCTGTTCCTGGGCGAAACGTCGAAGCCGCAGACGCGCGGCGGTCCCGTTCGCCGGGCCGTCGAGGACAATCTGCGCGGTTTCAACGCCCGCGTTCTCGACGAGGATCGCGTGGTGTCGGAGGCGGCGCATCACGGCATGAAGCAGATGCGCCAGCCGGCGGTTCCCGGCTGGTGCGAGGAGCGCATCCACGCCTTCCACGACGCCTACCTCACGCGGATGGGGGAATGACCCCGGACCACCCCTTCGCATTGACCGGACGGCATGTGCTGGTGACGGGTGCCTCGGCGGGGATCGGGCGCGCGACCGCGGTGATGCTCGCCGGACTGGGCGCGCGCGTCACGCTGACCGGCCGCAACGAGGAACGGCTCGGCGCAGCCTGCGCCGCCTTGCCGGGCGAGGGGCACCGGGCGGTATCCCACGACCTGGCCGACACCGACGCCATTCCCGCCTGGATCAAGGCGATCGCCGGGTCGCACGGCGCGTTCGACGGGATCGTGCATTGCGCGGGCGTGCAGACCGGCAAGCCGGTTCGCGGTGTGGACCAAGCCTTCTTCGACACGGTCCTGCATGTCAATCTGTTGAGCGCGCTGGCGCTGGCCCGTGCATTCCGGCAGAAGGGGTGCAACCCCGGCTCCGGCGCCATGGTTCTTCTGTCCTCCGTGGCCGCGGCGATCGGGCAGCCGGGAAATGTCGTGTATTCCGCCAGCAAGGGCGGATTGGAATCGGCGATGCGGGGCTTGGCGATGGAGCTGCTGCGCGACGGCATCCGGGTCAACGCGGTCGCCCCGGCCATGGTGGAGACGGAGATGATGGACCGATTCCGGCAGACCACGACCGCCGAACAGTTCGATGCCATTCGCGCCGCCCATCCCATGGGATTCGGTCGGCCGGAGGATGTGGCGGGGGCCATCGCCTTCCTGCTCTCCGACGCGGCGCGCTGGATCACCGGCGTCACGCTTCCCGTCGATGGCGGCTATCTGGCGCGCTGACCATGGAGACCCCGACCAGGAACACCCCGACGGCCGGAGCCGGGCTTGCCGGTGTGGACATCGCGGTGCTTGCGGGCGGCCTCGGCACCCGTATCCGCGGGGTTCTGGGCGACACGCCCAAGGTGCTGGCCCCGGTGGCCGGGCGGGCCTTCCTGGGCCACCTGCTCGACCGGCTGGCCGCCGCCGGGGCGCGGCGGGTGGTGCTGTGCCTGGGCCATCTCGCCGACCGGGTGACGGGCTGGCTGGACGCCAACCCCGCTCCGCCCGGCTTGACGGTCGTCTGCGGGATCGAACCGCGACCGTTGGGGACGGCGGGCGCGTTGGCCCATCTCCGGGATTCCTTCCACTCCGATCCGGTGCTGGTCCTGAACGGCGACACCTTCGTGGACGCCGATCTTGCCGCCTTCCGCGCGGCGCATGATCGCTCCGGCGCGGAGGCGTCGGTGCTCTGCGTCGCCGTGGAGGACGCGGCCCGGTATGGCCGGGTGGAGATCGGCGCGGACGGGCGCATCCGGCGCTTTGCCGAGAAGCAGCCGGGCAGCGGCACCATCAATGCCGGCGTCTACCTGTTCTCCGCGGCGCTTCTCGACCGCATTGCCGCCGACGGCGCGGTGTCACTGGAGCGGGACGTGCTGGAACGCGCGCCACGGGGCGCACTGAACGCCCACGTAACCACCGGCCGGTTCATCGACATCGGGACGCCGGAAAGCCTGGCCGCGGCCGCGGACGTGATCCTTCCGCCGGACAGCCCGCCGTGAGCCGTATCCTCGTCCGTGCCGATGCGACGCCCGAGATCGGCACCGGCCATGTCATGCGGTGCCTTGCCGTGGCGGAGGCGCTGTCCGATCTGGGGCATGACATCGTCTTCGCCATGGCCCGGTCCACTCCGGCCATCGACGCGCGGCTGAGCGGGGCCGGCTTTCGGCGGCTGGCCATCCCCGGCCCACCGGCGGGACTCGCGGATCTGGAAGCCACCGCCACCGCCGCCCGTGACGCGGTCGCCGTGATCCTGGACGGCTATGGATTCGACGAGACGTATCGGGCCGGGTTGCGGCGTTCCGGTGCGAGGGTTGCGGTGTTCGACGACCTCGCCGACCGGGCTGCGTTGCACGCTGACGTGGTGGTAAACCCCGCGCCGCAGGCCGCCGCCCTGCCGTACGCAGCCATCGCGCCGGAAGCCCTGCTGCTGCTTGGCCCGGCCTACGCCGCCCTTCGGCGGGAGGTGCGGGAGGCGGCTTCGGCGCCACGGCGTTCCTTGGAGGAGCGGCGAACCGTCCTGGTGACTTTCGGCGGCTCGGATCCGCTCGGGCTGACGCTGCCCTGCGTGGAGCGGCTCGTCCGCCTGTTGCCGGACGACGTGCGCATTCTCGTCGCGATCGGCGGAAGCACGAGCGACGCGGATGTCGTGTTGCGGTCGGTGGCAGGGTTTGGCGCGCGAGTCGAGCCGCACCTCGACTCGCCGGCCATGGGACGCCTGATGGCGCGTGCCGGTCTCGCCGTTTCCGCGGCCGGCGGCACGACGGCCGAGCTGTGTGCGCTCGGGGTTCCGACCGTGCTGGTCACGGTGGCGGACAACCAAGCGCCCGCCGCCGCCGAGGTGGGGGCCGCCGGCTGGTGCGTTCCGGTGGACGGCCGCCTGGACGATGCGGCCGTGCGGATCGCCGGGGCGGCGGTCCGCCTGTGGCATGATGTGCCGGAGCGGCTGCGCATGACCGAGGCGACCCGCCGGTTGGTGGACGGTCAGGGTGCGATGCGCATCGCACGGGCCATCCTGCCGTCCGCAGAGTCCGTGGATGCCCAGACCCCCGCAGGGTGAGGTGAGCGATGCCCTTCCGATTCCGCCGCCCGACCGTCGAGGACGCCGCCATGCTGCTGCAATGGCGCACCGATCCGGTCATTACCCGCTTCATGTTCACCGACCTGGAGAATCCGGACGTCGAGCGGCAGCGGGCTTGGATCGCCGCCATGGAGTCCCGCGCGGATTTCCGGCATTTCGTGATCGAGCACGAGGACCGGCCGGTCGGCTATCTGTCCTATTCGGAGATCGACCGGCGGCACCGGCGCTGCTCCACCGGCTCCTACATGGTGACCGAACGCGACCGGCGCATGCTCGCCGGCTATCTGCACAGCTTCATTATGGACTACGCGTTCCATGCGCTCGATATGAACAAGGTGGTCAACTACTTCATGGAAGGCAACGATCAAGTCATCAAGATTCAGAGCGTGCTGAAATGCCGCTTCGTTGGTGTTTTGGAGCAGCATGTCTTCAAGAACGGACGATTCCATGACGTGCATGTCTTCGAGACGCTGCGCAGTGACTATGAGTCGTACCCGCATCCGTTTCCGCGCGACACCACGCTGGCCGCCTTCGATCCGTGAGGGTGCGGCACGCCGTCGACCCGGAAATCAAATCCCGTTAACCATCGCCATGCGACGATCCGTCGGATCCTCCATGCCAAGTCCGTCGCCACCGGGAGCAGGGCCTTGCCGCGTCCGTTCGTCATCCAGGGCCGCCCAATCGGGCCGGGCCACCCGCCCTATCTGATCGCCGAGCTGTCCGGCAACCACAAGGGTGAGCTGACCCGCGCGCTGGCGCTGATCGACGCGGCGGCGGATGCCGGGGCGGACGCGGTGAAGCTCCAGACCTACACCGCCGACACCATCACCATCGACCATGATGGCCCCGGTTTCCTGCTGACCGGCGGGCTGTGGGCCGGGCGCACGCTGCACGACCTGTACCGGGAGGCGCACACCCCTTGGGACTGGCACCCGGCGCTGTTCGCGCGGGCGCGGGAGCGGGGCATCGCCATCTTCAGCTCCCCCTTCGATGAGACGGCCGTGGACCTGCTGGAGGGGCTGGACGCGCCGGCCTTCAAGATCGCGTCCTTCGAGCTGAACGATCTGCCGCTGATCCGCCGTGTCGCCCGGTCCGGCCGGCCGCTGATCGTCTCCACCGGTCTGGCGACGCTGGGCGAAATCGCGGAGGCGGTGGAGGCGGCGGGGGATGCGCCCGTCGCGCTGCTCCACTGCGTCAGCGGCTACCCGACCCCGCCGGAGGACTGCAACCTCCGCACGATCCCGCATCTGGCCGAGGCCTTCGGCGTTCCGGCCGGGCTGTCCGACCACACCCACGGGATCGCGGTGCCGGTCGCCGCCACGGCCCTGGGAGCGGCGGTGATCGAGAAGCACATCACCCTGTCGCGCGCCGAGGGTGGGGTGGACGCCGCCTTCTCCCTGGAGCCGGCGGAGTTCAAGGCGATGGTCGATGCGGTGCGCACCGCCCATGCCGCGCTGGGGCGCGTGCATTACGGGGTGGAGCCGAGCGAAGCGGGTGGACGGGACTACCGCCGCTCGCTCTATGTGGTCGCCGACGTGGCGGCGGGGGAAGCGCTGGGCGCCGCGGCCGTGCGTTCCATCCGCCCCGGCTTCGGTCTGGCCCCGAAGCATCTTCCCGCCGTCGTCGGCCGGCGTGCCGCCCGTGCTCTGCGGCGCGGCGAGCCGCTGGCCTGGGACATGCTGCTGCCGGAGGAGCCCGCCCGATGACCGCGCCGCCGCGCGTCGTCTGCATCTCGCAGGCGCGCATGACTTCGTCCCGGCTGCCGGGCAAGGTGCTGATGGAGGCGGCGGGTGCGCCGCTGCTGGCCCACCATCTTGGGCGGCTCTGCCGGACGCGGCTGGTTGACGCGGTCGTGCTGGCGACCACGTTCAACGCCACCGACGATCCCGTCGCCGAACTGGCCGGGCGGCTGGGCGTCCGCGTTTTCCGCGGCGACGAGCACGACGTGCTCGGCCGCTTCGCCGGCGCCGCAGGAGCGTTCGGGGGGGAGGTGGTGGTGCGCGTCACCGCCGATTGCCCGCTGATCGATCCGGCGCTGATCGACGAGGCCGTCGCCCGCTTCCTGGCCGGGCAGGCGGACACGCCGCCCCTGGACTACGTCAACATCGACACCGGTCGCTTCCCGCGCGGGCTGGACGCCGAGGTGTTCACCCGCCGCGCCCTGGACCAGGCGGCCCGCGAGGCCATCGCCCCGGACGAGCGGGAGCACGTCACCCCCTTCCTCTACCGCCGTCCTCAGCGCTTCCGCCTTGGGACGCCGGTGCAGCCGCCTCGGCCCTTGCCGCCGCACCGTTGGTGCGTCGATGAGCCGGACGACCTCGCGCTGATCCGCCGCATGCTGGATGCCTTGCTGCCCGACAAGCCCGAATTCGGGTGGCAGGATTGTTGCAGCCTTCTGGAGGCAAACCCGGCGTGGTCGGAAATCAACCGTGGCGTGGCGCAGCGCAAGGTCGTATGACCCTTCCGCGCCATCCGCATTGGGAGCAGCCCATGGACACCAAAGATTTTCTCCTGGCCCTTGACGAGATGCTCGAACTCGATCCCGGCACGCTGACCGGCACCGAGGATCTGGAAAGCCTGGACAATTGGGACTCGCTGGCGGTCATCAGCTTCATCGCGCTGGTGGATGAGAAGATCGGGCTGGTCGTCGAGGGGGAGAAGCTGGCGAGGGCGAAGACCGTCGGCGACCTGCTGGCCCTTGCCGGCGTCGCCGTTCCGGCCTGAGGCGGCGGAATCCGCGCATGCTGGACGTGATCGCCGAGGAGCTGGGCCGGATCCTGGCCGAGAAGGGGGAGCCGGTCCCTGTGATCGGGCCCGAGACCGTGTTCCTGGGCGGCCCGCTTCCCATCGACTCGCTCGACCTCGCGACCCTGCTGGTGGTGCTGGAGCAGCGCACGGGTCAGGACCCGTTCCGCGCCGGTTTCCGCCAGTTCACCACGGCGGGCGAGCTGGCGGCGCTGTACCGGCCGGCCGATGCGCCGTGACGGGGGGGCCGTGATCGCGCCGCCGGCCTGGATCGATCCCCGCTTCCGTCTGATCGAGGGCGGACACCCGCTCGATGCGGCGGCGCTGGTTGGCATGGCCGCGGAGGGGGGGGATGGTCCCGTGGTCGTCGCCCACGCGGCTGCCGCCGTTCTGGTGGCGCTGGTTGCCGCCGAATCCGTGGACCGGCCGGTCGCACTCCTGCGCCGGCCCGATGCCGATGCCGCCGAGCTGGTCGCCGGCGCCGGTTTCACAGTTATGCTGCAGACCTCCGGCACCACCGGCGCGCCGAAGCTGGTGCGTCACGACATCGCGCGGCTGCGCGCGCGGCTGCGCGGCACCGGCGACCCCGCGGCGCGCTGGCTGCTGACCTACGAGCCGGCCTCCTTCGCCGGCTTGCAGGTGATGCTCACCGCGCTCGCCGCCGGCGCCACCCTCATCGCCCGGCCGGGCGAGGGCGTGGCCGGGCTGGCCGCCGCGGCGCTGGAGCATGGCGTCACCCACATCAGCGGCACACCCAGCTTCTGGCGCGGCTTTCTGATGGCGGTGGGCGACCGCTGTCCGCCATTGCGCTCGATCACGCTCGGCGGAGAGGCGGCGGACCAGCCGCTCCTCGACCGTCTCGCGGAGTGTTTCCCTGAGGCCCGGCTCCGCCACATCTACGCCTCGACCGAGGCCGGCGTGCTGTTCGCCGTGGCGGACGGCCGCGCTGGCTTCCCGGCACATTGGCTGGAGACGGGGGTGGACGGCGTGGACCTTCGGCTCGTCGATGGCGCGCTGGAGGTGCGGAGCCCCCGCGCCGCGCCTGGGCGGGAAGGCTGGCAGCGCACCGGCGACCTGATCGAGCTGGCCGGTGACCGCGCCCTGTTCGCCGGCCGGGCGGATGGGCGGGTGAAGGTGGGCGGGACGATGGTCTCGCCGGAGGCGGTGGAGCGGCGCCTGCTCGCCGTGCCCGGTGTCGCCGATGCCGAGGTGCGGGCGGTGCCCAACCCGTTGACCGGCCACATCCTCACCGCCACCGTGGTGCCCGCACCCGGAACCGATCCCGACGCGCTGCGCGTCGCGTTGCGCGAGGCCGCGGCCGGGCTGGAACCGGCCGCCCGGCCGCGCGCCGTCACGCTGTCCGACTCGATCCCGCTCGGCCCGGCCGGCAAGAAGCGGCGGGAGGTCGCGGCGTGACCACCCCCAAAAGCCACGGGCCCAAGCGCCACGCCATCGTCACCGGCGGCAGCCGCGGCCTCGGCCTCGCCATTGTCGAGGCGCTGCTGGTCGACGGATACCGTGTGTCCACCTGCAGCCGGTCGGGGTCGGAGGCGCTGGAGCGGCTGACCGGACCCGACCTGTTCTGGCAAGCTTGCCGGGTCGGCGAGGAGGGGGCGGCGCAGGCTTTCGTGGAGGCCGCCTGCGCCTGGGCAGGCGACTCGCCGCTGTGGGCGTTGGTCAACAACGCCGGCATCGCGCGCGAGGGGGTGCTGGCGACCTTTCCCGATGCCGACACTGCCGCCATCCTGGAGACCAACCTGCTGGGCGCCATCCACGCCGCCCGTGCCTTCCTGCGGGCGAAGCTGCTGCGGCGCGGCCCCGGGCGGATCGTCAACATCTCGTCCATCATCGGCCAGCGCGGCTATGTCGGGCTCGCCGCCTACTCCGCGTCGAAGGCGGGGCTCGACGGGTTGACCCGCTCCCTGGCGCGCGAGGTCGGGCGGCTCGGCGTGACGGTGAACTCCATCGCGCCCGGCTATCTCGACACCGAGATGTCCGGTACGCTGTCGGCGGATCAGCGCGGGCAGATCGTCCGCCGGACACCGCTGGGCCGGCTCGGCACCGCCGCGGACGTGGTGCCGGTGCTGCGTTTCCTGCTGGGCGACGGCGGCGGCTTCATCACCGGCCAGACCATCGTGGTCGACGGCGGCATCGGCTGCTGACCCAGGGGAGGGGCCCATGGTCGCCAGCGTCGTGCACGGGGTCGCCATCGCGGGCGTGACGGCCTGCCTTCCGGAACGGTGCGAGACGGTCGCCGATCTTGCCGTCCGTTTCGGGGCGGAGGCGGCGGAACGGATCGCCAAGGCCACGGGGATCGAGGCGCGCCACCTGGTTCCGCCGCACCAATGCACCAGCGATCTGGCGGAGGCGGCGGCGCGGGCGCTGCTCGACGGGCTCGGCTGGGATGCAGCCGGCATCGACCTGCTGGTCAATGTGTCGCAGACCCACGACCACATCCTGCCGTCCAGTGGCTTCCTGCTGCACCGGCGGCTCGGGCTTGGCAAGCAGGCGGCGGTGCTCGACCTGGGGCTCGGCTGCTCCGGCTACATCTACGGTCTGTGGACGGCGGCGGCGATGCTGCGCGCCTGCAACGGGCGCCGTGCGCTGCTGATCGCCGGTGACACCACTTCGCGCGTGCTCGACCCCGACGACCGCAGCGTGGCGCCCCTGTTCGGCGACGCCGCCGCGGCGACCGCTCTGATCGCCGATCCGGAGGCGCCGCCGATGGCATTCACGCTGGGCAGCGACGGTGCCGGGGCGCCCTACCTGGCGGTGCCCGGCGGCGGCCTGCGCCGGCCGGACGAGGCGCCGCACTTGTTCATGGACGGGACGCAGGTCTTCGCCTTCACCTTGCGGGAGGTGCCGGGCAGCATCCGCGCGGCACTCGACCTCGCCGGCTGGGCGATGGGCGGGATCGATCACCTGGTGCTGCATCAGGCGAACGCCCAGATGGTCCGCCACCTCGCCCAGAAGCTCGGCGCCACGCCCGCGCAGACCGTCCTGGCGCTGGCCGGACACGGCAACACCAGTTCCGCGTCCATACCGCTGGCGCTCGCGACCGCGCTGCCGGATGCCTTGGCGTCCGGGCGTCGGCGGCTGCTGATGTCCGGCTTCGGCGTCGGCTGGTCCTGGGGGAGTGCCGCGGTGGAGATCGGGCCGCTCGCGGTGTGCGGCACCGTGCTGCTCGGCGCCGACGGACGCCCGGCAAATCCTGCCGGGGCGGCAAGGGATGCCGGGCTGTCGGCAAATTCTGCCGGGGGCGCGGCAAAATCTGCCTAGTCCGATTTTGCCGGTCGGCGCATTTTCCCAGCGGACCCGGCAATTTCGAACTGGCCCGAAACTTGCCTACCACTTCCGCGGGGGAATTAGTCCCCTGCCCACCGGGAAACCCTGGTCGCGGCGATGGATCTCCAAAGGAGTGCCTTCAATGGCTGGCGACATCCAACTCACCGCCGCAATGCGGACCAACCTGCTTCAGCTGCAGAAGACCAACACGCAGATCGAATCGAAGCAGAACATCCTTTCGACCGGCAACAAGATCAATTCGGCCCTCGACGGCCCGACCTCCTTCTTCGCTGCCAAGGGGCTCTCCCAGCGCGCGGGCGACCTGTCGTCGCTGAAGGACGCCATGGGTCAGGCGGTCTCCACCATCAAGGCCGCCGACAAGGGCTTGACCAGCATCGAAAGCCTGGTCGAGCAGGCGCGCGGTTTGACCACCGCCGCCTACAGCGCGCTCGGCAGCGACGCCGGCTCGATCGCGACCCGCAAGTCGCTCGCCGCGCAGTTCAACTCGCTGAAGGAGCAGATCGACAAGCTGGCCGGCGACAGCGGCTACGGCGGCAAGAACCTGCTGGCCGGCAACGGCCTGCGCCTGGACAGCACCAGCGACAGCCGCACCGCCGTCAACTCCATCACCGGCATCGAGAACGCCCGCGTCACCAACATCACGGCCACGGACGCCTACACGGTGCGTGTGTCGGGTGACGGCTCGATCGAAGGTCAGACGGACGACATCGGCGACGCCGAGCTCGCGCACGGTCTGACCGGCCTGAAGATCTCCGGCACGGTGTCCTCGTCGCTCGGCAGCTTCAGCGACGTGCAGATCGAGGTCCGCGGCGCCTCCGGCCGCGAGCGCACCTTCATCGTGACGGACGGCAACGAGTCGCGCACCATCAAGTTCTTCGACAACAGCCAGTCGGTCGAAGCCAACCTGACGACCGCCGCCACGACCAACGTCGCGCAGACCAGCACCGTGGACATCAAGGGCACGGTCGAGGCCGGTGACAGCTTCACCATCAAGGTGGAAGGCCAAGTCTTCAAGTACACCGCCACCGACGGCGACGTCTCCATCGGCCAGGACGCCAAGTCCAACGTGGCGGCGGCGCTGCGCAGCTCGATCAGCACGGCGATCTCCTCGGGCCGCCTGAGCGGGTCCAGCATCGACGTGGCGAGCGCGGCCGGTACCGGCAGCCAGATCACCCTGACCGGCAAGACCGACACCACCACGAAGCGCGAGTTCAGCCTGTCGGCGGAAACCGAGAACGCGCTGAGCAAGACGATCTCCGAGAGCTTCGCCTCGGGCACCGTGGTGTCCTTCACGATCGATCGCAAGCTGTTGGAAGCCGCCGCCAATGGTGGCTCGGGCGTGTCGAGCATCGAGAAGAAGGTTGACATCCAGGTCGAGGTGACCAACCTCACCGGAACGTCGGTCACACGCGACGGCAACAACAAGCGCGGTGAAGGCAAGCTGTCGGATGGCGAGAACTCCTTCGCGTTCGACACCGGCACGGTGCGCTTCAGCGTCGACCAGAAGTCGATCAAGGCGGCGGCCTCGTCCAGTTCGGCGGCGAACATCGTCACCACGCAGGTGACCGATGCCAACACGCAGAATGACCTGACCGTGCAGCTGAACGAGCGCAACACCAACGCTCTGAACGTGCAGGCGCAGAACCTGACGACCAGCGGCCAGGGCCTGAAGCTCGACTACGCGCAGAACGATTGGTCGGATCGCTCGGACATCGACAACGCGGTGGCGGCGATCGATGGGGCCAAACAGGTCCTGCGTTCGGCCTCGCAGAACTTGTCCACCAACCTGAACATCATCACGACCCGCGAGAATTTCACCAAGGAATTCTCCGACGTGCTGGTCGAAGGTGCGAACAAGCTGACGCTGGCCGATCAGAACGAGGAAGGTGCGAACCTGCTCGCCCTGCAGACGCGCCAGCAGCTTGGCACCATCGCGCTGTCGCTGGCCAACCAGTCGCAGCAGTCGATCCTCCGGCTGTTCTAAAGCCGGGAGTTCGGGTAAGCTCCGTGCCCGCGGGCGGCGGCGAAAGCCGCCGCCCGTTTTCTTTGGCCGGCGCACACAGGATCTCCCGCTCGCGCCGTCGCCGCTCGTCCGGAGCCGGGTTCCCGTTCATGCCACTCAAGTTCGTGTTGCGTCCCAACGAAAAGGTCATCATCAACGGCGCCGTCATCGGGGCCGGTGACCGGCCGGGATCCTTCTACCTCTACAACACCGCCAATTTCCTGCGCGGGCGCGAGGTGCTGAAGGAAGAGCAGATCGACAGCCTGGAAAAGAAGCTCTACTTCGTTATCCAGCTCATCTACATCTTCCCGGAAGATGGAGCGGTCAATCTGGAACGCTTTGCCGCCATCCTGGAGGAAACGCGCCAGGCGCGTCCGGATTGCGCAGACGAGCTGGAGCAGATCGCGGAGCTGGTTGATGCGAAGAATTACTACCGGGCGTTGAAGGTGTGTCGGAAGCTGTTCCGTGCGGGGGCTGCCGACCATCAATCGGGCGATCCGACCAGCGCCGACGACGGACCGTGACGGCGGCGCCGGCCGGCGACGCCGGCGCTTCGCATACCCATTCCGTGGACGCGGCTTTCGACGAGGCCGTACGTCTGCATCGCCATGGATGCGTGCAGGACGCGGTCAATCTTCTTTTGGCGCTGGTTCGCCGTGAGCCCGGCGCGGTCTCGGCGTGGCGCCTGCTCGGGCGCATCCTGTGTGCCATGAGCCACCCGTTGGCGGAGATTGGCCTGCGGCGCACCGTGGCGCTGGCCCCGGCGGACAGCGGGGCGCTGGGGGACATAGGGCTCCTCCTGGATCGCCGCGACAGGCTCGACGAAGCCGCCGCCTTCTATCGCCGGGCGCTGGGGCTGGATCCTGCCGACTCGCAGATTTGGAGCAATTTGGGCGGCCTCTGGCTGGCTTGGAAGCGACCGGTGGAGGCGATCGCCCACCAGCGCCGGGCTGCCGCGCTCGCGCCCGCCAATCCCAACGCCCATGGCAATCTCGGCAACGCCTTCGCCGAGATGGACCGTGTTTCGGAAGCGGTCGTCGCCTACCGTCGCGCGCTCCGCTCCGTTCCGGACATGGCGGTCGTGCGGGCATGTCTGTCCAACGCTCTGCTGACCCTGGGCGATACCGCCTCGGCCGCCGCACAGGCCCGCCAAGCCCTGGCAGCGAACCCGGCCTGCGCCGAGGCGATGGTCAGTCTCGCCCACGCGCAGCTGCGTTCCGGCCGTCCTGCAAAGGCCGAGACCGGTCATCGCCGAGCCCTGACGCTCGTTCCCGGTCTCGCGGAGGCACGCCTGAATCTCGGCAGGCTGCTGCTGATGCGGGGTTGCCTTGCCGCAGGCTGGGAAGAGAACGAATGGCGCTTTGCCGCCAAAGGATACATCCGGCGCGCGCTCCCGGCCCCACGTTGGGCGGGCGGGGACGCTGCGGGGAAGGCGCTGCTGGTATGGCGCGAGCAGGGGATCGGCGACGAGTTCCTGTTCGCATCCTGCTTGGCGGATGTGCAGGCCCGCGTCGGTCGGCTGGTCCTGGAATGCGACCCCCGCCTGGTCCCGCTCTTCGCACGCTCCTTCCCGGATGCCGACGTGCGCCCCGAGTCGGTGGATGCGGATGGGCGTGAAACCATCCGCGCCGGAGCGATCGATCTGCATGCGGCGCTCGGCGACCTGCCGCGGCTCTGCCGTCCCTCCCTATCCGGCTTTCCACCGGCTGCAGGCTGGTTGCGGTCCGATCCGGAAAAGGTGGCGGTGTGGCGGATGCGGCTGCGGGCACTCGGACCGGGACTGCGCGTCGGCTTGTGCTGGCGTAGCCAGCTCATGACCACGGAGCGGCGGGAGGCGTACACCGCCATCGAGGATTGGGAGCCGCTGTTCACGCTCCCGGGCGTACACCTCGTCCTCCTGCAATACGACGACTGTGCGGCGGAGATCGCGGAGGTGAAGCGCCGCTTCGGCACAACCCTGCATCAATGGCCCGACCTGGATTTGCACGACGATCTCGACGGCACGGCGGCGCTCATCACCGCACTCGACCTCGTCATCACGCCGGCGACGTCGGTCGGTGAATTGGCCGGCGCGCTGGGCGTTCCGGTTTGGCGGTTGGGAGCAATGGACTGGACATGGCTCGGCACAGGTGTACGGCCCTGGTATCCCACGATGCGGCTGTTCGCACCCGGGACGGGAGAGGCGGTGGCCGATCTGCCTCGCCGGATCGTCGGGGAACTGCGCCGTACGTTCCTGAGCGCCGGCCAAAGCGTCGCCCTCTTGCCGGACGCCTCGCACACCGTGGATCAGGCGGTCGCCCGGTACCGGGAGGGCGACCGCGACGGAGCGGAGCGGCTCTGCCGCATCGCTTTGGACCGTGATCCCGCCCATGCACGCGGGCTGCACTTGCTCGGTGTCCTGCTCCGCCGCCGGGGTGCCGAAGAGGAGGCTGCCCGCCACTTGGCGCGCGCCGTCGCCGCCGACCCGACCAATGAGGGGGCCTGGGCGGCGCTCGGCGCGGCGCGTTCGGCGTTGGGCCTCCCGATGGAAGCCTTGGTGGCACGGGCGCTTCGACTGGATCCCACGTCCGCTTCCCTCCACGCCCAACATGCCGGTCACTTGGCCACCGGTGGACATACGGCGGCGTCGGTCCCGCACCGCCGCGCCGTTGTGGTTCTCGAGCCGGCAGCGGCGCATGCGCTGGGCAACCTGGGCAACGCGCTTCTGGCGATCGAGCGTTTCGCGGAGGCCGCCGCCCCGATCCGCCGGGCGCTTGTGTGCGACGACCGGATCGCGGCCCTGTGGACGGCTCTCGGCAATGCGGAGGAAGGGGCCGGGCGGCTCGCGGAGGCCGAGGACTGTCATCGACGGGCGCTGACGCTCGACCCACGGCTTGTCCAGGCATGGTCGAACTTGGCACAGACGCTCGACCGTCGCGGTCAGCCGCAAGAAGCCGCGCAGGCGTACGCGGAGGCGATCGCCATCGACCCGCGCTTCGCGCAGGCCCGTTACAATCTCTCCCTGTTGCTGCTACGGCACGGCGATCTGCGGCGGGGATGGGCGGAGCATGACTGGCGCTTCGCGACCCCCCAGTGCCAGGGGCAGCTGCGCCGGCCAGCCGCCCGGCCGTGGCGTGGCGAGAACATCGCGGGAGCCCGACTACTGGTCTGGCGCGAGCAGGGCGTGGGCGACGAGATCCTGTTGGCCTCCTGCTACCCGGACCTGATCGGCCGCGCCCGGCAAGTGATCATCGAGTGCGACCGGCGGCTCGCGTCGCTGTTCCAGCGCTCCTTTCCCGCCGCGACCGTGCGCGCGGAAACCGCCGACCCGCGTGACGCCGATCTGCATGTTCCTGCCGGCTCGCTGCCGCGTTATCTGCGCGCCGACGTCGCTCGCTTTCCCGACCGCGCCGGCTGGCTGGTGCCGCACCCCCGGCGCGTTCAGGCTTGGCGGGACCGTCTGGCAGCCCTGGGGACGGGATTGCGGGTGGGCATCGCGTGGCGCAGTCAGGTGATGACGGAGCGGCGGCAGGAATCCTACGTGCCGCTGGACCAGTGGGGGCCGATTTTCGCGGTGCGCGGCATCATCGTCGTGAACCTGCAATACGGCCCGTGCGACGATGAACTGCGCGACGCGGAAGCACGATTCGGGGTGGCCGTCCACCGCTGGCCGGACCTCGACTTGAAGAACGACTTCGAGGGCGTGGCGGCGCTGATCGCCAACCTCGATCTCGTCGTATCCCCGGCCGTGTCGGTTTCGGAACTGGCGGGCGCGATCGGGGTCCCGGTGTGGCGCATGGGCGGTCGCGACTGGACCTGGCTTGGCACCTCCGCTCGGCCGTGGTTTCCCGGCATGCGGTCGTTCGCACCGTGCCCGGGTGAGACGCTCGCGGACCTGCCCCGCCGCATCGCGGACGACCTTCGAAGCTTTCGCCCGCCCGCCGTACAAGAGTCGCCCGTGGCGCTGCTGGAGGAGGCTGTACGTCACCACCGCGCCGGGCGATCGGCGCAGGCCGAGAGGCTGTACGTTCTTGCTCTTGAGCGTGATCCCCGCGACCCGGTGGCCTTGCATCTTTCCGGGCTGCTCGCCCATGAAACCGGTGACGACGCGGCGGCGCTTCCCCGCATCACGGAGGCGTTGCGTCACAGCCCCGGCTACGCCGCTGCGCACATCAGCCTCGGCAGCGTGCTCGCCGCACTCGACCGCCCCCGCGAGGCGGCGGCTTCCTATCGCCGGGCGCTCGCCTTGCGACCAGCGGATGCCGCGGCGCTCACCAACCTGGGCAACGCGCTCGACGCGAGCGGGCGCAGCGCGGACGCGGAACGGGCGCACCGCCGGTCGCTGGTGATCGACGCCGCCGCCGCCGTCCTTGACAACCTCGGCGTCGTCCTGCTCCGCCTTGGTCGAGCCGCGGACGCGGAGGCCAGCCACCGTCAGGCGCTGGACCTCGCTCCCGAATCCGCCACGGCACGGCTCAACCTTGGTTTGGCGCTGCGCCGGCAGGGACGGCGCGGGGATGCGCGGAATGCCTTGCGCACGGCCCTGGCGCTCGCTCCGGCGATGGCGGACGCCCTGGCCAATCTCGGCCTGGTTCTGCGGGAAACTGGCGACGCCGCGGGTGCCGGTCGCTGGTCGGCGCGCGCTCTGGCGCTGGATCCCGGTCTCGCCTCGGCCCGCTTCAACGCCGGAGTGCTCGACCTCTCCGCCGGGCGGCTGCGGGCGGGATGGGGCGGGTACGACCAACGGTTCCGCGCCCGCGCGTTGAGCGGTGCCGCGCGGCGGATCGACCGCCCGGCCTGGACCGGGGACGATCCGGCCGAACGCCGCATCCTGGTGTGGGGTGAGCAGGGGGTGGGGGACGAGATCCTGTTCTCCTCCTGCCTGCCGGACCTGATCGCGCGGGCCGGCCGGGTCGTCCTGGATTTCGATCCACGGCTGGCCCCGCTCCTCCGGCGTTCCTTTCCCACCGCGATTGTCGGTGGGGAGGAGGACTGCGAGGCCCACATCGCCGTCGGCTCGCTGCCGGGCCTGTTCCGGCCCTCCCTGACGGCCTTTCCGCCCGGCGGAGGCTGGCTGGTTCCCGATCCGGTCGCCGTGCGTCGCTGGCGGCAGAGACTCGACGCCCTGGGCCCGGGGCTGAAGGTCGGGATCTGCTGGCGCAGCGGCCTGACGACCGCCGACCGGCGGCACGAATACACCGCCTTGCCCGACTGGGCCCCCGTCTTCGCCGTGCCCGGGCTGGTGCTGGTCAACACGCAGTATGACGACGCGCGTACCGAGATCGCCGAGGCCGAGCGGGCATACGGTGTCACCATCCATCAATGGCCCGACCTGGATCAGCGGAATGATCTGGACGGTACGGCGGCGTTGCTGCGCGCGCTGGATCTGGTGATCGCACCGGCGGTGTCGGTGGGGGAACTGGCGGCGGCGGTCGGCACGGTGACCTGGCGTTTCGGCGTACCCGGGGACTGGACGACGCTCGGAACCGCCGTACGCCCCTGGTACCCCGCCATGCGGGTGCTCCATACCGGTCCGGGCGAGACGCTGGCCGGGGTGATCCGGCGGATCGCGGTCATGCTCCGGATCCTCGCCTGCCGCTAGAGCAAGATCCGGCTTGGCCGAACCGGCCAAACCGGATCTTGCTCTAAACATATGAATCGAGCCCGGCTACGCGACCGCGCGATCGAGCAGACGCCGGAGTTCCAGCGCGGTCCTGCCGACCACATCGGCCATCGTCTCCCCCGGTGCCGGGGCCCACAGCCGCATGGAGGGATACCAGGGACGGGCCTTTGCCCCCAGCCATGTCCAATCCGATCCGCCGAGACGCCAGACCGGGACACCAAGCGCGCCCGCGAGTTCTCCGGCCGCTGTCGCCGGCACCACCACAAGGTCGAGGGCGGCGGTGAGCGCCGCGACCGATTCGAAATCATCCTTCAGGTCGAGATCCGGCCAGCGATGGATGCGCACGCCGACCGCCCGCTCCGCCGCCGCCAACTCGGCTTCGGCAACGCCGTACTGGAGGTTGACGGCAACCACCCCGGCGGTGCGCAGGATCGGCGCCAAGGCGTCCACCGTCGTGTACGCGGCGGCCCGGTGGACATCCACCACCTGGCTTTTCCAAGCGATGCCGATCTTCAGGCCGGGGCCGAGCCCCGCCACCCGGTCCCGCCATAGGGCGGCCCGGCCTTCATCGGGAACCAGGTAGGCCGGCACCTGGGGAAATCCGCCCAGCCGCCGCCGGACCAGCGGCGGCAGAGATCCGGCCGCGATCTGCAGCGCGCAATCGGAAAGCGTCGGTGCCTCCGCCCGAACCTCAGCCCAGGGGAAGGCGCGCGCGAAGAGCGACACCAGGCGCGGGTCGCACTCCATGACCACCGTACCGTCGAGGGACCGCAGGTCGCCGACGCAGGAGGCGAACAGGATCTCGTCGCCCACCCCCTGTTCGTTCCAGACCAGCAACCGCCGGCCCGCCAGCGGCTCGCCGCGCCAGACCG
>OFDN01000135.1_pt1 | contig 72932 bp, 48 predicted proteins | sample 1520971 | NCBI WGS metagenome assembly OFDN01 (sample SAMEA94257418, study PRJEB24077) | hot springs metagenome | biome: Aquatic biome; feature: Geographical feature; material: Water | place: India | collected 2012-06-12 | depth 5 m
CCATCCAGCCCAACTTCCCGCCGGGCAAGCAGCCGCCGGTCAAGCCTTTCGACGGTATCTACTACAACCTGTCGCAAGGCATTGGCGACCTGCGTGGGCCTTGGAACAGCGACGAGAACTTCACCTTCGTCAGTGATCTCGAGGAAGCTTCGGCTGTCGACGGGAAGGATGGCGGCTTCACGGTCAAGCTGACCGCCGACGAAGACGCCGTGGTTGACCAGATGGCCAAGCGAACGGCTTCTGATCCCCAATCGGACCCGACGACTGGGGCAGAGCTCGGAGCCGGCGCTACCGTTGCAGGTCTCGCGCTCTCTTCCGCGATCACTACGGACCTTGGCGACTCCGGCGACGAGAACATCTCCCTTGAGTCATCACTGCCTACCGCAGAAGAAGCGCCAGCTGCGAAGAAGCCTCCTGCCGGCAAGAAAGCAGCTCGAGCACAGGCAAGCGTTACCTCCCTTGACGCTATCAAACTATTGACCCAAGACCACCGGGAGGTTAAAGCCCTCTTCCAGGAGTACCAGGATCTTGTGGATCAAGATGCGGAAGGCGCGGACAAGCAAGCGCTTGCTGAAGAAATTTGCCTACTGCTCACGGCCCACGCCGACATCGAAGAAAGCATCTTTTATCCTGCAGCAAAAGAGGTCATCAAGGAGGCAGAGCTAGTCGTAGAGGCTCAAATCGAGCATGCGTCCGCGAAGGAGTTGATCGCCCAAATACAGGCATCAGATCCGTCGGATGAGCTCTATGACTCAAAAGTCAAGGTGCTCGGTGAATACATCGATCACCATGTCCAAGAGGAGGAAGGAGAGCTGTTCCCTCAAGCCCGCCACGCCAAGCTTGATCTTCAAGCACTGGGAGCCCAGATGGCTACTCGGAAACAGTCGCTGCTGGCCGAGCCGGATGACGATGAGGGCGTCACCCTGCCCTGACTAACAGGCAAGGAGGCGATTCTCCTCTGGGGGAATCGTCCTAAGTCCCTTCACACGACGCTGTGTGTCACGTTTGAGCCTGGAGTGCTTCCAGCGACGTACCCGATGCTAGCGCGTCCTTGAACCACTTGGGCTGCGGACCAAGGCCACTCCATGCGTTGCCAGCGTCGTCGCGGTATTTGATGGAGGGCTTACGACCGCTACGCTTGGCACTGCCCTTCCGCCGGGACGGTTCACTAGCCTGCCGCCTCCTGGTCTTTGAACCGGGAGATTCCTGCTCCTCCTGCTCCTGAGGCGTCGCGCTCACGGGCCCGCTCGAGCGCCGACCATCGAGGGCGAAATCTTCAAGCTGCTTTCCTTGTGCCAGCGCATCACGTAGCCATTTCGGCCGCGGACCACGTCCACCCCACACATTGCCTGTGCCATCACCATACGCAGGGGAACCATGACGGGTGCCTCTGGTGCGCCCACGTTGAGCAGCTCTAGACCGAGAGGCGCTACCGAACAGGTCCTCAGCTGTGAGGTCGTAAGTGGAGATGGCTTCCCGGATGCGCGCCACAACGCCCGCTCTTTCTTCGTCTCTAAGCTTGGCCGCCTCAGCTTGAAGCCTTTCAATCTGTGCTTGCAAGTCGGCCAGTGATTTGGTTGCCATTGCTGTTCTCGGAAATTTCAAGAGTGTCAGTATGCAGCGGCGGACGCAAGTTGACACCCGCCATTCCGTTAACTATTTTGAATCATGTCGTTGTTCAGATTGGAAGATGTGTGAGCGCGAGTCAACCGCGGCGGCAACACCGGAACAGGTGCACGCCGTGCTCTCCAGCTGCTGCTTGTAGGGCGTGGCCTACCAGGATGATCCTGGTTACTTAACTTGCTGCACTGCTGAGCTACAGTGCCGTGAGCACTTCAAGAGGGGTGACCACGACCACGTCGTACGCTCAATCCAGTGACGAAGCCAAAACGGTTCGTGCCCGTCACGTCGGATTCGCCCGTGCCAGCTATAGAGGCCGCATCATCGGTCTCACGCTCGGCTTTCTTACGCTAGGCTGTGCCTTGTACCAGCATCAAACACCTTGGTGGTTCTGGTTGGGGCCCTTCACGCACGGCTTTTTATGGCCACACGTTGGCTGGTGGCTGGCTGTCACGGCTTCGAATCCGCGTATTGCAGAACGGCGCAACATGATGGTCGATCATGTGGCCGGGGGCGCGTGGATCGCAGTCATTGGCTTTAATTCCCTCCCCAGTCTGCTGATGCTGTCGATGATGTGCATGAACAGCGCCATTGCCGGAGGCGTTTCGCAGCTGCTACGCGGCTTGCTGGCTCATCTGCTGGGTGTTGCCGCAGGCGTCTTGATTTTTGGGGTGCACTGGCGGCCTACCTCCACGATGCTGGATGTGCTGGTGTGCACCCCCCTTTTGTTGCTCCATCCCATTACCGTCGGTCTGACGGCGCATCGGCTTCAAAGCAAGCTCCAGTCTCAACGCGAGCATCTGTCCCGGCTGAGCCGAAAAGACGCGCTGTCAGGGCTGTACAACCGCCAGCACTGGTGGACGATGGTTGAGGCAGAGATTCAGCAGCTTCAGGGGACCGGTGGCACCTCAACACTTGTCATGGCAGACATCGACCACTTCAAGCAGGTGAACGACGCCGGAGGGCATGCCGCAGGGGATGAAGCCATTCGCAGATTCTCAAGCATCCTTCGACAAGCGCTCCGTAGCACCGACATACCCGGGCGCTATGGTGGCGAGGAGTTCGGGATCTTGCTTCCTGGCACCGACGGCGTCCAAGCATCAGAAGTGATGGAGCGGGTGCGCGCGCTCCTTCAGCAGCAGCCGCTGATCGGTGGCACTGCGGTGACGGTGAGTTTCGGAGTCGCGCCGTTTGATGCGAATACACCAGACGCGACCCGATGGATTAAACAAGCCGATGAGCTTCTTTATCGGGCCAAGGCCATGGGACGAGATCGCGTCGTCCTAGCAAGCTCGTCCAATGCTAGTGACCTTTAGCAAATCGTGAAAGTCTTACCGCTGACGCACCTGGATTGATATTCTGGGTCGCTCGTTTAAGCGTCCGCCGATAATCGAGCTGTTTTCGCGGGCCATCAATGGCACTCCTGACCTCGTCGCCATCTGTCAGCAGCAGTGAGGTAAGGCTTTCTAACGGCGTTTGCGGAGGCTCAGCACTTAAGAAAATTGGAATGAATGGGTTTCCTTGTTCAAGCGCCCTCCTGAAAGGAAAATATTCACATGCCGTCCCAAACAAGAATGCCTGAGAATCGGTGAGCAAGATCTCGATTGGGTGCCATCTCGGTGACCTTGCACACATGGAGGATGGATGTTACGGCTTATGAAGTTGGCAGGCGCTGCTGCCGTCAGCGCGTTGATTGGTTGTGGCGGCGGTGAGTCGGGCGAAAATGATGCGGTATGTAGTGACTTTCGCTACCAGGAAGACGCTCAAGCTGCATATTTGTCTGGTGCCCGTCAGTTGGATCGCGATAGTGACGGCGTCGCATGCGAGGATCTTCCTCGCCGTCCCGTCAGCGGTGGTGGGGGTGGCAGCGGCAGCGGCGGGAGCCCGACTACACCGCCTGCAGTTGCGTACAACCTGATGACTTCGCTGGGCGAAGTCATCGCCCTCGAGCCCGCGTCCGCTGGTCGGTACGTGATGTCCGTTTGGGGACCCTTTGGGTCTGTTGTAGACGCCGGACCTCTGAGCAGTTCTGCGTCAACCACCTCTACTCAGGTCGCCAACAGCTTCATTGGTGTGCGCTATGGGGCAAGTTCCGGCGAACTCGTGCCTGTTTGGTCAAACCACGGTGATGGCCTGCAAGGCGGGGCCGGCGGCATTGGGTTCGCACAGGCCACTCGCTCGGTGCCCGCCATCTCAGGCATCTATCGGGCCATCGGGCAGAGCTGCCAGCAAGGGCGCGCGCCCTGCACGCCGATCACTGGCACTTTGGTAATGCGCGACGGCACGCTTTCTATCTGCATGAACCAAGACGCCACCGTCTCATCATGTACAGCGACCATAGCGCTCCCCGTCACGCGTGCTGACTCCGACCCAGAAGGCATTTTCACCTTAGGCCATCTCACCGCTCGACTCCTCGTCTCTGCGTCCGGTAGCGTGGCAGTGTCGTACCAGAACGTCTATGAAAGCGTGAGCAACCCAAATCCGACGTTCACCAGAACGACGTGGTTTGGCACGCTTCAAGGACAGGAAAGCCAAGCGCCACTTGGTACCACGGCTTTCGAAGGCTTCGTCAACGCCGGCGTGCCTGCGTATTCAGTCGCCAACAGCTGGACTCTGCAAGACAACCTGCCTTTTTCTCGGCTACGACGTGACCCTGCAGGCCGGCTGGCCCTTCGGGGGATCAACGGTCAGCTGGTGACTTGGTCACCAGAGGGGGGCTTGCAAGTGTTCGTGCAGCGCTGAACCACAGGGGCAGCAGCTGGCGCGGCCGTCTGTTGCTTCATCGCAAAGTGAGGGCCGTTGACACGGCGGCCAAGCGATCGGCTGAAGGCACAATAGGCCATGTCCGCCCCTCTTCCGGCATGAACGATCGCCCGCCCCTCTCCGCACCAAGCGCCCAGCCGCCCAACGGGATACAAGCCGAGCTCTACCGGAAAATTGCCAGCCATTTGCCGGGCGGAGCTGTGTTCGTTGTCGATCACGCGCTGGTTTATCTTTTGGCTGATGGCGAAGCATTGGGCGAGGTAGGCATGGTGCCTGCCGACCTCGAGGGCAAGACAGTACGCCAAGTCATGGGCATAGAGATGGCAGATCAGGCCGAAACCGATTACCGCCTCGTTCTCGAAGGACACAGTTTTGAGCGTGAACACGCAGTGCATGATCAGTTTTACCTCAGTCGCGGAACTCCACTAAAAAGCCACGACAGCACTGTCCGAGCGGCTCTGGTGATCTCGTACAACATCACACGGCGCGTGCAAGCGGAAAAAGCGCTCCGAGAAGCGGATCAACAAAAGGACAGATTTCTTGCCATGTTGGTCCACGAAATGCGAGGGCCTCTGATGCCCTTGCTGACGGGCGTTGAATTACTTAAGCTGAAGGATCGAGGGTCCAAGACTGCAACCGTGCCTCACGCCATGATGGAACGGCAAGTGCGCCACTTAATGCGGCTTGTGGAAGACCTCTCTGACCAAGGGCGTATGCGTCTGGGAAAGCTGCACCTTGAGCACCAATCTGTGTACCTCAGGGACATCCTGAGTCAGGCGGTAGAAGCGGTCTCGCTGCTGATCGAGCAAAAAGATCATGTGCTCGTCAATCGAGTACAAAACGAGTCGATGCAGATTCAGGCAGATCCTGCTCGTTTGGTTCAAGTCTTTACCAACTTGATTCAGAACGCTGCAAAGTACTCGCCACCTTGCAGCACTATCGAACTGACCGCGCAACAGTTAGACAGCGAAATTCAGGTAGAGATCAAAGACAACGGCAATGGCATCCCTCCTGAGAAGCTGCAGTCCGTGTTCAATCTTTTTACCCAGCTAAGTACGTCGTCTGCAAGTGCGGTTGAAGGGCTGGGCATCGGTTTGGCCCTTGTCAAGGGACTAGTGGAAGCGCATGGTGGCCAAGTCACCGCCTACAGTGAAGGGCCAGGCTTGGGAAGCTGTTTCACAGTCAAGCTGCCCATGTCTGCCAAACTGCCGTTGGACGGCATGATGTGAATCGGGCCGTCCTCCCTACAGTCGGCTGTGTCAAGCCGACGTTCGCCTGTCCTAAGATGACTTCAAGCTGTGGCGGGTGCTGAGCTCACTTCCGCAAGAGGAAGCTTTAGTCTGAAAGTTGCTCCGTGACCCACGCCTCCGCTGGTCGCTTCTACGGTGCCCCCGTGACGCTCCACGATGTGCTTGGTGATGGCCAATCCGAGACCCAAGCCGCCTTTCGCCCCCGTTTCGGCTTGCCAGAACCGCTCAAAAATATGTGGCAGGGCCTCAGGTGCAATGCCGGCTCCGTGATCGGTAATCTGAAGTATTGCCTCACGGTGCTCAGTGTTGAGCTCCAACAGCACCAATCCCCCGTCTGAGGAAAACTTGATGGCGTTGAACAGCAGATTTCCGATGGCCTGTTGAAGGCGTTGCGTATCGCCCAAGATAGGCGCCGCACTGAAAGAGGCTGTCCACTGAAGGACCACCCCCCGTGAAATTGCGGCCGGCTGGACAAGATCAAGCGCGGCCTGGGCGATTGCTTGGAGATCCGCAGGTGCTGAGACCAGATCTAACCTGCCAACCGTCAGTCGCGTGACATCGAGCAGGTCATCTACGAGCCGGGCCAGCAGCCTGGCGTTCCGCTCAATGGCCTCCATGCCCCGCTTGGTCTTGGCCGGGTCCGACGTTGAGTCCAGTATCTTGGTCCAGCCCAAGATAGCACTCAAAGGTGTACGCAGTTCGTGGGACACCACGCCCAGGAAGACGTCTTTCTGTCGGTTCGCCTCCTCTGCGGCCTGCCGGGCTTCCTGTTCAGCCACCAACGCGGACGTCCGCTCGGCATCGGCTTGCTTGAAAGCCGAGACGTCATACCAAGCGACCACACCTCCAGCGACATGACCTTGTTCATCAAGGACCGGCCCCGCACTACAGCATACGGGTAGTAGATGCCCATCGCTGCAACGAATCAGCCACTCTTCGTTGCGAATGACCTCACCACGAGCTGCCCGGTACAACGCCATCTGCTCTTTGCGCGCCGGCGTCTTGCCATCCAGGTGGTAAACCTGCCATGCATCCCAACGGTGACCATCCGGTAGGCTTCGCTCGATCATGTCCACCCCAAACTGACTAACCTGAAGGAGCTCTGCATCCTCAGCGTCAGCCACTGCGATGCCCAGCGGTACATGAGCCATCACTGAGCGCACGATGCCGGCCTGGCGTCGCTCACGAGACTCCGCCGCATTTACCCGGCCTTCGTACTCCACTTGCTCGGTAACGTCCAGATTGACGCCAACCACAGGGCGCGTCAGCCCGCCGCTTGAATCGCCCACCGTTTGGCCGCAGCTCACCAACCAGCGGATACTTTCGTCGCCAGCTCGTATGCGCAGGCGACGAGGCGCATATTCACCGCGCTCAGCAAGCTCGGCAATAAGACCATCGATGATGGAGCGGTCTTCAGGCACCACCATTGTTATGAAACGGCTGCCAGGTTCCACCCCGCTTCCGCGCGGCAGCCTCAACAAGTCATACAGCTGAGGATTCCAATAGGCGATATCCGCATCAGGGTGCCATTCCCACAACCCCATCCCGCCAGCCAGCATCGCTATTTGGAGAGCAGGCGCCAAGTGCGTCGTAGGGAGAGCGACGTCAGGCAATAGATTAGCTTCCGACTTTATCAAAGACGATGACCCATGAGCGTGTTCCTTCATTTGAAGTCTGATTTAATCGAGAATCTTAGCTGGCCACTACGATTTTATTCCTGCCCGTTCGCTTTGCTTCATACAGCGCAGCGTCCGCGCGGTTAAGCACTTCCTGTGCGGTTGCGCAACCGATGTTTGCAGCAACGCCGATGCTGACGGTCACCGCAGAGGCAAGCCTTGCATCGAACATCGACGTTTCCACAGATCTTCTAAGATTTTCTGCGATCGCGGTAGCTTGTTCCAAGGCAACTCCGGGCAGAATTACCACAAATTCTTCTCCTCCAAGTCGCGCCGCCAGGTCCCCGGCACGCTGAGCACTATCAGAAAGTATGGACGCCAAGCGGCGAAGCACAAGATCACCTACATGATGTCCGTAGGCATCGTTCAATGCCTTGAAGTGGTCGACATCCAACATGAGTAGACCGAGGGGTTTGCCGTCCCGCTGATGCCGCCTGAACTCTGCAGCAATGGTCTCGTCTAATCTCCGGCGGTTGGCAAGGCCAGTCAGTGCATCGGTGCTTGCTAGCTCCTGCAAACGCCAACGAGCATTTTCCAGCTCATCTTCCAAGGCTTTACTGGCAGCAATGTTTCTCACGCTGATAACGACCCTAGCTGCGCCGACTTGATGGTCGTCGGGGAGCAGGCGGGCGCGCGCTTCAACCCATAAGTAGCCGCCGTCACTGCGAAGCGCTCGCGCCCGGTAGCCCGCTTCGTTTTGAACACCTAAGGTTTGGAGTGCCGCCTCTGCAGCGGCAACATCATCGGGATGACAAAAGTTTATAATCGGGCGACCAAGAACGCGATCGGCGCTCCAGCCGAGAAGCTCAGTCAACGCAGGCGAGGCATACAAGACCACGCCGTGCTCGACAAGAAAAATAATGTCTCGTGAGTAGTGGGCTAACAACCTATAACGTTCTTCTGCCTCAGCTAACGCTTTTTGCTGGCGCTTGATGTGAGTGATCTCTGCATGCAGAAAGTAGCCTCGGCCGTCTACGTTACCACGCTGCTCCACAACACGTATGCAACGGTTACTTGGCAAAGTAAGCTCAAAGGGTGCTCCGGGATACAATTGACTGTCAGCTAACTTCTCCAGACTACGACTAAACGAGTTATCTTCCTTGCCACGCCATGCTGAGCGTAAGATCTCTTCGAACGATTTGCCGAGAGCTTTTTCAAGCGATGCAATCCCATAGAGATCCAAAAATGCTGGATTGGCCCATAACACAGTATTTGCTAAATTCACCACCAGCACGCCATCGGCTAGCCGTTCCAACGCAGCAGTTGCGTCTAAGCTTGCAAGTGCTTGCGTGGTAGAGGCCGGCTTCTCCACATGGGCAGGCAGCATCGCAACCTTGCGCCAAACCCGCAGTCGTCCAAATTTTCCTATTTCGAATGAGGAAACACGAAGGCGATAGTTTCGGTGATCAAATTCATATGGGCGCTGTTGCGTTTGGTGTCGTTGTATTCCCTCCGAGATATAGCGGTCAATTTCCTTCACTTGTTCATGATCTAGACGTAGGGAGTAAAATCTTCTTAGGTTTTCTGAGTATGGCTCTCCTACGTACACATATCCATCATGCTCCGGGAAAAGCGATAAGAAAGTTGCATTCCAACTTAACGTGCGGTCCTCGCTATCGAATGCACAGAAACCAACGTCTACGCCGTCTAAAGCGGCGCCAATGGCAACCAGTAGAGCGTCTTTCATTGTTTTTTTGATTGCACGGTCTAAGAAACCCTCGAGTGCGGCAGGCCGCGCGTGCATAGTACCGAAAAACCCTGTCAAGAACGGGAAGCTTGAAGCCGGAAAGTTAGTAAGCACTCGCCGATTGGGCTAGGGCTTAGCTCACGGTCTACCTAGTACATTGTTGTGGGCTCGTGACGCTATCTCACCTTGCCGCCAAGAGTGGCTTAAATGATCTACGCATTACAGAATGAAGTTCGATTGGTCCAAAGTAGAAGGCGCATCGCTCAATCAGCAAATTACCTGGTTGAGAGCGTGGGAGGCACAACTACAGGCATTTCTAAAACGCCAACGGGATGCTCAGACACACAATCCTTCCGTCTGCGGTGAAATCGTGCTGTTGCAGCGAGAACGGTTGATGGAGGAAATTGGTGCGGTAGCTGCTGCCGCTGAAGCCAACGCTGATGACCTAACCTTTCGTCTGTCCTCACTGCGAATCGCCATCGGTTGCCAGCAACTGCTTGAGGTCAGCGATGGCTGTGGTGATCTTGTTGCCTCTGCAATTCACAAAGCGCCATGATCGACATTCAGAGCATCAAGAGCGCGTCAGACATGGAACTTTGGGTGCAGGATAACGGCTACGGTCGCTTCTGCCAGGCAATGATTAACGGTGAGTTCAAGGGCTCAACGCTTCGTATAGCGCGTGAATGGGACATCAATCGCAGCGAACGGCGCAAACGGCGGCTGGCGCTAGGGTTGGCGGCTATCGTCGTGGCCGCCGCTCTTGGTGTGATTGGGATATATGTGGCCCCTGTGTTGTTGTCTGCTGCGGGCCATTGATTGCTCAAGTGCTCCCGTGCTCGCTTAGGGACCCACGCCCGCCGATGCGTTAGGCACGCTTGATGGCAGCGCTGAACCGCTTGCCAACGCCAGTACTTTGCCGGTTAAACAACCAAAGATCGCTTCCTGTAATTTCTCCGGATCGAACGGCTTACTCAGCGCTTCGTCGAACCCGGCAGCGAGATAGACCTCGCGCTCGAGCAGTACTTCGCTAGGCGTCCGTGCGGTCAGAGCGACCAAGCAGGCGCGTTCGCTGCCACTAGCTGACTCATGGGTGCGCATCAATCGCGCCGCTGTCAGCCCGTCTGTTCCTGGCATATGGATATCCAAGAGCACGACTGCGGGCCCACCCTCTTTGAACAGCGCAAGCGCCTGTTCTCCATCACTAGCCTGGAGCACTTTGCACTGCCAACGCTCAAGTAAGGTCGTGGTCACGAGTTGACAGACGCTGTTATCTTCCGCCACTAGCACTTTCAAGTGAGGTGGTAGCTTTTGTAGAGCCGGCGTCGTGGATCTAACCTGATGGTTCAGAGCTTGCAGCATCGCAGAAGCATCGATCGGCTTAGACAGCCATAAGAAGCCAGTGTTTGCGGATGCCTGATCAGTCATCTCATTGAGAGCGCAGAGCTTGACTAATCGGATGCCGTGATAAGCACAGAGTGCCGCCCAACGCTCTCGCTCTTTGATATCGCGTGGCAACAGTGCACCATCGATCACCACATGCGTCACCGAAAGTGCTGCCCATGTTGAGGGATCGCTTGGTGTTGCAAACCAGTGACGAGCTTGTAAACCGCCCTCTGCCAAGATTGATCGAATCTGACGCCGCAGTCCACTGCGTGTACAGACCACCGCGATCTCCGAGACAGAGGATGGAGAGTTCACGGGCTGACGCTCAGGCTGGCTGGTTGCCTGCCGTACGGGTATCGCAACCACAAATTGGCTGCCGTCTCCTGGCTGCGAATGAACTGTCACCGTCCCGCCCATGAGCTCCACAAGCTCTTTGCAGATGGCCAGTCCTAAGCCGGTTCCACCGTAGCGTCTTGCTATGGAATCATCCGCCTGCGTGAAGGCTGAGAAGAGGCGAGCGGCGTCTTCTGAACGCATACCGATGCCGGTGTCAGACACCTCAAAGGTCAGTTGCATGGACGGCGATTGCCCGGGGGAGATCGAAGTCGACCGCAGACCTACTGCGACATGGACTTCGCCTTGCTCCGTGAATTTGACGGCGTTCGAGACGAGGTTCTGCAATACCTGTCGTAGCCGGTGCACATCGCCCTCCACTTCCATTGGCAAGTTCGGCGCCCAGCTCCAGCTCAGTTCGACATCCTTGGCTTGTGCTGACAGCGCAAACAGGCGGACCACATGCTCGACTGCCTCCCGCGGCGAAAATGGCTGAGCGTCCAGCGTCACTTTCCGAGCAGAAAGCTTGGCCCAATCCAGGATGTTGTCTACCAGTCCAAGCAACGTCCTGGATGTTTGCTGCTGCAGCGCGACCATGTGTTGACGCTGCGGTTCTGCAAGTCCTGGCTTGGCCAGCAGATCGGCCGACCCAATCAATGCGTTGAGCGGAGTGCGGATTTCATGGCTCATGGTCGCTAAGAAGCGCGCCTTGGCGTCCACGGCGGCCTGTGCACGCTCACGTTCATCATTCAGTTCGGTAAGCAAACGCGAGCGCCATCGCGTCAGTGCGCACACGAAGGCCATCATCAGCACGACGCATACAACGAGCGAAACGGCATAGTGAAACTCGGCGTCGCGCCACAGGGCGGTAGCCTCAGGGAGCTTCCCACGCTTTCCAAGCTCGTATAGCAGCCCGCATTCAGCGACAAAGACTGCTGCGATAACAGCGCCTTGCTTGAAGAATCCTTGCAACAGACACAGCACGGGCAGCATGCCCAGCCAGACGATCGAAGGAGCATGTATCCCACCTTGATGGAAGCACAGTTGGCTCAGATGGAAGAGGAAAACCCAGTTCAGCGTGAACATGCCGATCTGGTATCGCTTGGTGCGTGCTACCACCAAGGTGGTTACGACGGTCACGGTGATAACCAGCACGTAAGCCGCGAAAACCCGAGAGCTGCCCGCGAGCGAAAAAGCCACGGCATATAGGATTAACCCTGCCAGAGCCAGGACGGCTGTGGTCCAAAACAGGCGCGGCGCAATCGCGTCATGGAGTTGCATGCGTCTCCTCGCACTGCTCGCTCTCACCGGGATCCTCGGAAGTCGGCAACACGCGTGCCGGCCTTTTACAGATAAGGTCAGCCCCCCCATAAGAGTGATGAGGCGACAGGTAAGCGAATCGTGATGGCGGCTTGGGTAGGACGGGGCTTGGATGCATCCGTTAGCGACTGCCCACATTGACCGTGGAAATGACCTGAACTGGATGCCTGGCTGATGAGGACCCGTGTGGTCGGACTGGCGAGCGGACACCAGTGTCAATGGCGGACTAGCGGCTCGATGCGCGTGACCGAGGCGCCCCGGCCGCCGGTGAATGACATCCCAAGACAGGAACGAATCGTCGCTCTGGCGTCGCGGCCAGTCGAGCGCCACTTTTTGGGGCTTATAGACTGTCTTGGAAGCCGCAAGCACACCGCAGGGTCGTCGAAAGGCCGGGCTCAGGTCAATAGTGACAACAACCTAGGGATCGATTTTCTGGCGGCACCCCCCTAAAAGCCTTAGTTGGCCGGCATCTCATGTGCCCCTTCGCAGTACTGCCCTGAGGTGCAACATGGTCTTCGACCTTGCGGAAAGCTTGACCGTGGCGGCTCGCCATGTTGTAGCACCGCTACTAGCCCGACAACTCACGTTTTCCTTCGACATTGAAGAACCGGATCTCTGGGTAGAGGGCGACGTGCATGCGACGGCAAGAGGCTTGCATCGGCTGCTTACCGGAGCACTGGACTTGTTGACCTCTGGGATGTTGGTTATCTCAGCTTCGGTCCATGACATGAGGCCCGTGGTGCACATCGGCGGTGTCGGGGAAACAGCAGATGATGACGCCGTCACTCGTCTGTTGGTCTGCCTGTCGCTACAAGAACGAGCTGCTAGCGCGGCGACACGAGTAGGAATTGGCACATGTCCCATCATGGGTGCAGACGTCAGCTTGGTGGTCGATCGGGATGAGGGGTTTATCCTCGATGCGCATTTGCCTTACCCCATAGTAGGCGGCTCGCCGCGGCCTCCTTCCGCCCAAGGCGCGCCATTGTGGTTGATGTCTGTCCGTGGGGCTGGCGTAGAGATCGTCAGGCGACGTTTTAGACGCCTTGGCTGGAACGTGGTGGTGTTTGAAGGCGATCAGGCCGCTGACGCGGGCGCCGCTCTGTTGAATCACGAAGCGCCGGCGTTGGTGGTCGCTTTGGAGCCTCAGGCGACCGTTTCAGCCGCTGTTCGGGGATGGCTTAGCTTGCCGTTTCCCTCGACTACTCGACGCGTTCTAGGTGTGCCACTAGGTAGTCACTGCCTCTCCAAGGCCCCCGATCCCGCTTGGGTGGTGCATCCCGTCCCATTCAGTCCTCGGGATCTTTCCTTGCTGACGGCAACGCATGAGCCCGGCTTCGACGTCGATACCTTGTCTTCTCCATTGGATGAGCCGACGGCCCTTCCGAGGCTCCTGATCGTCGACGACAACCCAACTAACCGTGTCCTAGCCAGCGCCGTCGCAAACGTTTTGGGATACGACGCAGAACTTGCCGAGGACGGCAGTCAGGGCGTTCAAGCATGCCTCGAGCGCGCCCCTGCGGTCGTGTTGATGGATGTCAACATGCCGGTCATGGACGGCATTGAGGCCACCCGCCGCATCCGAGTGGCTCAACGCAGAGGTGAGATTGTTCCTTTTGCCATCATCGGTGCCACGGCCGACACGACACCAGAAATCGTTCAGGCTTGCAAACAAGCAGGTATGGACGTTGTGCTGCACAAGCCCCTGGACGTCCAAGACCTTGCTGCACACCTACGGCGGTTGTGTCTCACCGCGCCTCGCGATCGGGCACAGACTTTGCTTTAGGGCACACTCCTGCGTCGCCGCCAGCAGTGGGCGTGCGCCCTGCCCCGGGCCAACATGTCATACCGCTGTTGTTGGTGCCTAACCCGCCATTGGCGATCCACCGGCTCAGGTTAAATGCTTGTATGCCTGACGGTTCGTACACCAACTCCGCCCGCTGGATGCAATGCATCGCTAACGTATGAATGTCCTGGTGTTCCGCATAACGCACAGGCACATAGAAGACCGCACCGTGCTGTACAAGTCCCAAAGGCGACACGATGTAGCTCATGGCCTCTGCCAGCTCAAAACGGCGGTAGCGCACGCGCAGACGCAGTCCCAGCAACACCGCCTTGCTAACCGCCAAGTGCACGCCCCGGCCCGTCCTCGGAACTGCGAACGGCTGGCTGGTTGGAACCACACGCACCCGCTTGGGCCATTGTGCAAGCGGCACGTCGGTGAACTGCGCATCCAGGCGCCGCTTGACTTCAGCGATATATGGCCCCACCGTCTTCAGCACGCTCCCAGGGAGTACGTCCGAAAGGTACGTCGACAACAGATAGAAACTGAGCACTTCCGGCCAGTCCATTGCAGGCAGGGCCAGCCGAGGGCTGTCCTGCCGCCAACGCCACGTGAAGAGTCGGCTGCGCTGGTCCGACTCCAGCGGATAGACGGTCGCTAGCTGCTCGAGGTCACGTTGCACCGTGCGGGCGCTGACGATGTGCCCTCGTGCGGCCAGACGCTGCTGAATCTCCAGCGTACTCAGGCTGTGGGTGCGTTGCAGCACTGAGAGGGTGTCCAGCAGTCGGGCGAAATTGCGGTCCATGATCTTCGTTCGGTGTGGCCAGCTTGCCGACTGACTGCGTCAGGAACTGACGCGCTAGCCCGCCCATCCGTTTCCGAGCAGCCCTCGGAGGAACTGGATGGTAAGCAGCCTGGGAACACATGTTGACCGAAGGACAGCTTTCGATTAGACAGATGGCTGCGTCCGGCGGTGAGGCCGCAGGTCTGCTATGTCAAACGCCCGGTGCGGCGGCAGCCACTGCAGCACGTTCTTGGGTAGGTATATGAGTCTTACCCGTTGAACTTGCCGACTGATCAAGCTCATGAAGGCAGCGGCACCCTGCCCGTCATAAACGTCCCGGCAGATAGCCAGTTCTTCCGGCCGGTTGGCCAGGACGGATTTGCTGTTCATCATGGCTGTTGTGGATCGACGGAGCCGGGTCGTTCAGGTAGCGCGTGAGTGCGGCGCAGGGGTTAAGGCTTTGGTTGATCGCCTTGGGCGTGGACGTGCCGTTGATGATCCTGGCGCGCTGCGCGATGAGCCAGTCGTGCAGCGGCTTGGCAACAGCGCTGCACGGGTTCGTCGCTCGTGCAACCGGTACGGTCGACTCAGCGCCTTCACCTCGTAGACGACGGCTTGCAGAGGCTCGAAGCGCCGGCGGCATAGGTCCAACAAGGCATCTGTGTTTTTCCGGTAGACGTTACCGTTCACCCGCACAGCCTGCTCGCGGAGCTGGAGGCAGGCTGTACCGATCCATGCCCATGGCGACAGAAGCTTTCGCGGGGCACGCGTCGCTGCTCCTTTCGATCCCCTCCTGCTCGAAGGTTCAAGCAAGCGAGTGGCGAAGGACTCTGTGGCCAGCATATGTGCAGCTGCTCCAATCCGCCGCAGTAGATGACTTGGTCACCTTGGACTAGCTGATAGCGACCCTTCTTGTCGCCAAGTGCCGCCGCATCGCTGCTATGACAAGCAATCCGCCGGCGGACAGCAACCAGCGGCTTGGCTCGGGTACGGGGCTAACAGTAACCGCAAGGTTGTCGAAGTATGCATTCGCTGTGAAGCTTACAGGCCGAGGGCCGACGTTCGTGGCCGAAATGGGCGTCCAAAGAAAGAACGCGACACTTCCAGCGCTGAAATCCGGATGCACAGTCGGGTCTGGGGTGTCAAAAGACCCATCAAAGACAGCAAAATCCGTCGACCGCATCGGTCCTGAGCTTAGGCTGCGCCACTGGTCTTTGACTTCACCGACTGGAAGAGTAGGCACGCTGAGAAAAAGCTTCCCTCCTTGGAAAACACCTAAGCTGATGGCGCCAGGCGCGGATCCATTTGCACCAGTAGGTGTTTCGAGAAAAATGTCGATGCTCCAAGCGACGGACTCGAAAGAGTCCAGCATGACCAAATTCTCCGTGGTCGCTATGCCCGCGACGATACTGCGCTGATTGGCAGGTATCGACATACTGTAGTTGAATTTCAGCGAGGGCCCAGGATTACCTGCGGATGCAGAGCTGAAGGATCCAGTTGCACCGGAGACTTGGGTGACTTGGCTGAGCAATTTATCGGCGGACCATTCTGTTTCGATGAGCGTCGTCGCATCTGCGCCGCAGTGCAGCATGACTGCCATTGTGATCATCACAGGACTAAGAATCACTTTTGCGTTCATAGCAGCTCCTTTACCAAGGTTGAGGTGGGACGACTCTCGGCGTCAGCCTAGTCAGCCCCCGTTACCGGTGCGTTATACGGATCTCCATCTGCTGTTCTTTCATTACAGCCAGGACTGCCGTGAACAGGCAGAGCGGTGTCCGCACCCAGGAGAGTGCGATAAGGCACAGTGAAACCAGCCCAGAGCCGCCTGCGCCGCCGCCGCCGCCACTGCGCATGCCACACCCTCACCTGCAGAAGTTCGTCGATCTGGAGAAGGCACTGCCCAAGCTGTGGCGAACGCGCGCAGGCCCGACCGTGAAGTTCGACGCCTACAACCTGGGTGACGAAGGCCTGGCCACCGTGTTGGCCAGTCGTAACCTGCGTTTCGTGGTGCGGCCGCTGCTGTAGAACAACGGCATCACGGCAGCAGGCGTGGTGGGTGCCGAAAGAGCGGGCACGCTCAACCTCGGTGAGCTGAGCCTGTCGGGCAACTCGATCGGCGGCGACCGGGGTGCGGCACCTCTAAGGGAGCGCCGCCCTGCTCGCCTTGGAAGCGCTGGACCTTTGAACACCGGGCTGACCGATACGGGGGCGCTCCTCTTGGTGGACCAAGCAGCGGCTGAAGTTGCGGCGCCTCAACATGCCGGTGGACATGCCTGTGGCGCGGGCTCACCGGCCGATACGGGGCTGGGTCGTTCGCCCGCGGCGGGTTCACCGCGCCATATGGGCCGCCCTTTGACTGCCCTACAGGGAACGCAAAGCATCCTTGTCAGGCGCGTCCGACTTCTGTCAAGGAACGCGGACGATACACACCACGGATAGAAGTGTGCCAAATGAGCTACCAAGCGTCACCTGAGGACTTCCATGAACCACCCTACCTCGCCTTTTGGAGAAAAGTCGCTTACTTTGGTCGCTGGCGTGTTTGAGTCCGCAAGCAACGCAGATCGATTAGCAGCGCAGCTGCGACTTGAACCCGGCCTCCACACTGTGGTCGTTCACCCGGACGATGCACACATCGCACGCAAACTGGAACCGGAAGAAAAAGGAATTTGGCGAACCCTGCTACGCAGTCATGCCCGATTCATGCCAATTGGAGCCTTCATCGGCGCAACCGTCGCCTTTGGCCTGATCCAAGGCCAGTGGCCAGGCGCCGCTTCGTCCCCGATGATGGCCGTGCTCTTCCTCTCCGTTATCGGCGCCTTTTTTGGTGGCTTCTTCGCGGGGCTGTTGACACTGCGCCCGGATCACGGCATCGTCATTCGACAAGTTCGTGCTGCACTCCGTCGCGGACGCCATGCCGTGATTGTGCATCCCCTTAATGAACTTCGCGCTCGCAGAGCCGTCGCCGCGATAGAGGGAGCAGGAGCAGCAGCCGTGCGCTCCCTATAAAAAGGAATTGATAGTCGCGTCGCTGAGCGTTTTTGAGGCCGGCGGCGCGGCTCAGTCAAACGCATGCCCGAAGTCGCTTGGGCACTCCGTGGATGTGCGCATGCCGGTCATGTTGACGTGACTGTCAAGCGTGGATAGATTGACCACGATGTCAATCTACCACGATCTCTTCGACCAAATTATCGCGACTGCCCGACGCGCGGGGCTAGATCAGAACCAATTGGCTGCTGCTGCAGGCATAGCTCCGAAAGAATTTTTCCGAGCAAAAAAGAGAGGCAAGTTTGATCTCGAGACTCTGCAGGCGCTTGCTGCCGTTGTGGGGCTATCGCTAACCTTGACACCCACTGCGGTGCAAAAGGCGGCGCGCCCGACATTTTCACCGTCCAAACTGCCGTCGACGCCCTGCATCTCTTTGCTGGCACACCCATCGAGAGGGCTCGCCTGGTCCAACCCTAACACTAGCGTCGAGGCCCTGGTGCGGAACGCGCTAAAGAACGGATCGTTCTATTTGCTACTAGATGCGTCGTTTGAGCATGGCCTCCCGTTTGTGCAGCAGCAATGGGCGCTTATGAAGTGTGACGTCGATGTACGGATGTCCCAGCAGGCCCAAGCCGAAATCGACCGGAAGCTCGCCAACATCGAGCGGGGTATGCGCCTTGCTGAGCCTGATGCAGGAGTCTGCACCCCCGAATTGGGGCCGTCTACGCGACACTGACCTGCGTGACCCTGCCAGGACGACTGGCGCAGCGCAGCCTACGGTGGGATGGCCAGACGCTCGCGCTGGGAAAAGTCCGATGCGGAGACAAGACGGGTAACGATGAGTACTCCTCCACTTTGTTGAGGGACTATTTCCAAGCTGCCGTCCATGCGATGGAGAAGTGCTTCAACAAGCGCCAGGCTAAACCCTAACTGAGGTGCCGGTGTTTCCGTCAAAAGGGGACCACTGTCGCGACGACGGATTTCCCATCCACGAGCTGCAAGGTGGACCTCTACAAAGTCCTCACTGGCCACGGTCGTGATGAATACGCGATGCTCCCGAGGGGTCAACTGCAACGCGTGGTCTACCAGCCGTTTTAAAGCTTCATGAAGACGCTCAGGATCTGCTTGCACGGTTTCGTCAGCCGGTCCTTGCGCACTGGGCACCTCGATCACAAGACGAGATCGATGGACTTCGCCAATCGAAGCCCCTACATTTCTCAATACTCGCCGAAGGTCTACCGACATCTTTTGATACGGCAGACCTCCGCCAGCAAGAAGAGAGATACGCAAGACATCGTCAATCATGCTCAACTGGCCTCTTCCGGCCTTATCGATCTCCTCGATCCACGAGCGCTGCTGAGAGTTCATTTCGCGCAAGTTCACTAACAACAGTTGCGCGAACCCGAGAATGGCGTTGAGTGGTGTTCTTAGCTCATGGTTCAAGCGCGAAAGGAGCTGGGCTCTCGTTTGAGCCGACATTCTTTCGGCATGGGCATGTGCCTCAGCGTCGGTAAGCGCTACTTCTTGGGTGACGTCTCGGATCACTCCTGTCATATGCAAGGCTCCCAGTGTTTTAGTAAAAATGCCGGTGATTTCAACGTGGCGAACTTGTGTGGAAGCAGGAACAACACGATATCGGTGTTTAAACATGGAGCGCTGTTGGGCCGCTCGTTCAATCACCGCTTCGATGTCGCTATGGTCTTCCGGTGGGACGCGCGTCCACAGCACCGAACGATTGATTGGAGTTATGTCACCGGTGTGAGGCAGACCGTAGAGCTCACAGCATCGTGCGTCGAGTAGCATGCGATCACATCCAACCTTCCACTCGAATATGCCGAGCCGATCACTCTGCGTGGCCAAACTGAGACGCTGGTGTGCGGCTTCAAGCTGTGAACGACTTTCAGCCTCTTTGCGCTGTAGGCGCAGCGTGGCCGTTGCTGCGACTGCGGCCAGCAGACAGGCAAACAATCCGATAACAAGCATGCTCACGTGAGCGACCCACCGTGTGCGCTCTCCTATGCGGTCTGAGAACCGACGCTGTGCCGCTGTGAAGCGATCGCTCATGGCCAGCACGGTTGGCCGCAAGCTTGGGGCAGCGCTCTGCCCATCGTCCGCCTGCAACGCCGTAACGGACAAGGCAATTTCTACCAACTGCAAGATGAACTGATCTCCGCTTTCCCAAGCATCAATCGTTGCTTGGGTCCAGTCCAAGCGGTATGCCAGCCGGTAGACGTAGCACATGAGCAGCGCATCCTCTCGATCTACGCCCGCATCCACGAAATGCTGCGCAGCATCACGAAGGTCCGTCCCGGGTGTATCAAGAACGATCCGAGCGTCTCGCATAGACAAGGGCACTCGGACTGCCTGTTCGAACCGGGCAAGATCATCCGCCCCACCCCGCTCCACGTACCGTTCGAGCGACTGTAGGGCTGCGGAAGCAGCTCTTGACCAAAGCCCCTCTGCCCCAACGAAAGCTCGTGCTGTCGAGAGGCCGTACAAGCTGAGCCAACTGGCGACAAGCAATGCAGCCAACACCAACACCGTGGGCACTGCGACCACTGAACGTCTTTTGAGTGGAGAGCCGACCGTATCGGGCGCCATGCATACCCCCAAACCAAGGAAGCCCCTTATACCGAGGCAAGCGGGTGGTGGAGTTGGGATGCCCCCCTAAGAATTGCCCATGTCCGTTTGAGAACACTTTTCGGCTAGGGAGTACAAACGGCCGAGGCCAAGGGCCACCGCAGATTTGCCAAGAAGACCCCGGTGGCAAGCCGCGTTCCATGAGCTCTTTCCCTGCCGAAGTTCCCCAAAGCATTTTTTGAGGAACCGACAGCCCCAGAATCTCCCACAAACTAGGGCCAGTTGTCCTCCACGCGCCGCGCCCCTCGAACGGAAGAGAGCTACAGCAAACGCTCTGGCGACCATCACATCAGCGACGATGCGCTTACAGACACAACATTCTCACGAATCCCATAGGAGTCAATGTATAGTGGGGACAAGGAGATCAGCATGCAACTTCCTCGCATCGGTGTCTAGGTTCACTTTTTAGCGAATAGTGCATGGCCTATCGCTGTTCATTCCGCGTTGGCTCGTCCGCTAGACTGAAGGAACGCTGCGAGTTCGGCTTCGTTCTTCAGGACAACCTGTTGCGCTTCAGGGCGCTCATTGAATGCATTCAATCCAAGGTGCTGAACAAAGTAAAAGATCATTGCTTGCCGACAGGTAAGGTGCGTGTCCGTTGTTGCGCCTCGACCCTCTACCTCGATGGCCAAGGGAATGCAGTCGTCATGACCAGATGTTGTTCTTCGTGCGAGCACGCGCTGCTGGGTGCAAAGCCTTGACAAGCGCCCCCTCTGGCGCGACAGTCGAGCCGCGTTCGGTCTTCGACCGAAACCGCTGCGTCGCAGGATGCAGTTCGTTGAAAGTGCAGTCTTTCAATGCCCGCTAGCCAGCATCGGTGAACGCGGGGACTTTCCATACTGGAGTCCCTATGCCTTCTCGCCTTTGCCGTCTTCGCCACCAAGCGTTCCTTCGCCAAGGTGGTACGTGTTGGTACTGCGATGCCCCCATATGGGAGTATGCGGAGTACTGGGAGCACGCATCCAGGCCACTGCGTACGCCCTCCACACCCAGAGCCTTGCGGCGGCTTCTTTGCACTGCCGAGCACTTGGTCGCTCGCTGCGATGGCGGACGAACGATTGCCACCAACATGGTGGCCGCCTGCGCTCACTGCAATCACACGCGCCACCGACAGCGAGTACCACTGCAACCCTTGCGTTACCTCCAACGGGTGCAGCAACGGATGAGACAGCGTCAGTGGCACCCGGTATGGGTGCACGAGTTGATGCAGGCGGAGCGTCTTGACAGCCGCAAAGACTAGCGAAGGACTACGCCGTTCCCAGAAGCTAGCGAATTTTCCTGGACTTGCGCAGAGCGATCAAGACCACGGCGCCCAACCCCGCCAACATCATGCCGTAGGTGCCGGGTTCGGGCACTGCCGAAGTCAATGACACATTGTCCAAAGAGCCGCCATAACTGTCACTCTTGCCGAGCGCCCAGAACGACAGCACCGACGAGTGGCCGTTCGTGCCCACCAGGTCGAAGGTGTAGGTCTTCCAAAGGTTCTCGCTGGTGGCGTTGACCGCACTCAGCACCGTCACCGGCTTAGCATCCCACATAACCAAGATGTCGTTCGTATGAGCGGCCAGAGAGGCGGTACCAGGCCGTGCAGAGTACGCCAGGCTCAAGGTGTAGTGCTGACCAGTCGTGGTGGAAATGCACTGAGCGATGAAGCTGTTGCCTGTGGTGTCAAGCTCAACAAACGTGTTGCCGTCGAAAGCAGAGCCCACCATATGGTTGCGCAGTTCCACACCGCGCAAGCCCACCGTCCAACCCGGGATGCTCGACTTCTGAGACCATGAAGATGCAGGTTGAGCACTGGCCTCAAAACTCCCGTTGCTAACAAGATTGGTGGCGGCGGTAGCGCTGGCAGACGAAATGGCCAGGGCGGCGGCAAGAGCAAATGCGTTCATGACAGAGAGCTTTTTAATCAGCCCCCAGTGTCTAAAACCCGTCGCCTGAACTCCCTCCCCTATTCTGGGGCCAGCCGCATCGCTTCAGATGAAGATGCCAACTAGTTCCGGCCTACGTAATCTTCGAGCGCCGCTTGTGGCTTCTGCCCTACGCTCTTGGGAGGCATCGGATGGAGGAAGAAACGCCTACTGACTGAAATCTGGTTAGCTTCTGATCAAGGTCAACGTTTGAAGACCATAAACGGGTATTCGTTCACGGCCGATGGCCGCCAATGCACTAGCTCGTCAAAATTCCCGGCTGAGACGGTTTCACAGTGTCTAAGACATCGTCTGGCGTACAACGTGAGATATGGAAGTGAACGGTATTTGGCAAGCCACCAGTTTTGATTATCATGGTCGGCAGGTGCCAGTGATCAGCGAAATTCTTGTGCCTTGGAGCCCATGGACGATTCTTGGGCGATCGCGGCTTGGTTTCACTACCCCACGTCGTGGCTTGGAGGCGTGGCTGCGAAAGACGTTTGACCCATCGAGGCGACCTGGTGCGCGCTGCAAGCATGCGGAGTCAAGCTAAGTGGCCTGGGTGCTTGCCAACAACACACTCAGGTGGCGGTCAGCCAAGCGCGGTATCTAGCAGCATCATCAGCACGAAGCCAATCATCAAACCCGTGGTAGCGGCTCGCTCGTGCCCTTGCCGGTGCGATTCGGGGATGATTTCGTGGCTGATGACAAACAGCATGGCGCCGGCAGCGGCAGCCAAGCCCCATGGCAGCAAGCCGGCGACGCTGCTCACCAGCGCAACGCCCAACGCGGCGCCAACTGGCTCGATCAGCCCCGAGGCAACGCCCAGCCCCACTGACAGCAGCTTGCTGTAGCCCACGCCTCGAAGTGCCAGAGCCACGACCATGCCCTCCGGCACGTCTTGGATGGCAATCCCAGTGGCTAGCGCCCTAGCACCGACGGCATCACTGCCGCCAAAGCCAACGCCGATAGCCAAACCCTCCGGCAGGTTGTGCAGAGCGATCGCCATCACGAAAAGCCATGCACGGCGCGCCGTCTCGCTGCGACGCCCTTCCAGGCCCTTCACGAAGTGCTCATGCGGCACAAGCCGGTCCAGCAGCATCATGCCGGCAGCGCCCAGCAACAGCCCGGCACCAATCACTCCGCCTGCCGCCCAGGGTCCAGTCCCCTGGGCCGGCCTCGGCGTGGGCCAGTCCCGGAATGATCAGGGAGAACGAGCAAGCAGCCAACATGACACCGGCACCAAACCCAAGCATGGCGTCGTGCGCACGCTGAGAGAACTGCTGGGACAACAAAACCGGCAAGGTGCCCAAGGCCGTAGCCAGCGCAGCGACGAGACCCCCCATCAACGCACCTTGCATCCGAGGGCCCCCCGCCGTCTGGCTCTCCACTGCCCAGTTGATGGCGGCCAGAGCCCCGCTCAAGACAATTGCCCATCCAAGTGCGCGCCGTACACGTACGGACCAAGACAACTCAGGTCGGACAACGGGCATCTGCACTCCACTCATTTTGGTAAGGATGCCGAGGCAATCTCAGTTCCTGCCGCCAAGGACTCAGGCGTCACGTACGACCACAACACATTCCAAGGTGAGCGAAATCACGTCTGGATGGCACACGCCGGCAGCGCAGGCTTCGACCTGATGGCGGGTAAGGACGGCCGCTACGCTGGCACGGGACGAGCGCACCGCCAACTTGAAGTCAGCCGGTGGCGTTTCATCAACCTGACAGCCTGTTTGCCCCCAGGCGGGGGCCCACGTCAGCGAATAATCGCAACAAATCCTCGAAAGGCGTGTCTGAAGCGAGGCTTCGATCGCTCGCATGCCAGAAACCAGCGTGAGGTGCGTATCGAGCATGTGCCAAGCGTACGCGGTTTCCCGTGGGTTTTGGTGCGGCGCAGCAAAACTGGCGGCAACTTTTTCTGTTGCACTGCGGCCCGGTCTTCTCACCTGGCTGAGGTCGACACATGTTGCTCGAAGAAGGCGGCCGCGGACGACATTGCTGGGAGCAAGGCAGTTGTGTGGTCACGCCCCGGCAGCAATTCCAGCTGTGCATCCACCCCAGCTTCCTTCAATGAGCGCTGAAGCGTCTTCAGTCGATCGACGCGCGTGGCTCCTTGCTCACGAGCCTTGGCATACCAGTACCGAGTTTGCGGTGCATGCCCGACCTCCTGAGGGTTGATGTCATCCGCCCCTACTACCAGTTTGAGCGGAACGCGGCGGATGGCCTCAAGGTCCAAAGCATGACCAAACACCGCCTCGAGGTTTCTGACACCCGCCCACCAGTCGGAATCGAAGTCGAGCAACGTGACTTGGCCAGGCGAGCCGATCGTCGCTGCGCGCACACGTTGAGGGTGCACAAAGAAGTACCGGTGCGCAAAGTGCGCGCCGCCAGAGTACCCGTACAGGAAGAACCGCTCATGGTCGCAGCCCGTGCGGCTGCCGACTTCACTCACCATCGCGTCAAGCAGCAGGTCGTAGCGGAAACCATCCTCGACAAGATACTTGTAGCCGTCCGGATTGCCGTTGCCAAGCGCGTCGATAGGAAACAAAGGTGCCAGGACAACCAGATGGTGGCGCTCGGCGAAATCGGTGAGCCCGTCACGACACTCGCCGAAGTTGCGCAGGCTGTCATGAATGGCCACTACCAGCCCCGGCCGCAACCTGTCCTGGGATGCTGGCGGAACGTACAGGCAGTAGGCAAACCGGGGATCGCCGCGGTGAGAAAATACGCCGGTGCGTCCTGTGAGGTGCACTCGGCATCGTTGAGGATCAAGGTCAGTAGTCATGCCCCGTTTGAGCAAACCGCTTGCCGATAGAGCTCGGCCGGTCGCGGACGAGCCATCCCTGCGTGCTCAGTGACCTTCTACACCGGCTGCCGCCGCCTTTCCCGCGTAGAAGGTCGCTACCTCGTCGATCTCTGCATCGGTCATGACGCGCACCACGTTGCGCATCTGCGCTTGTGGATCGTTGCGACGCGCTCCAGACCGAAACGCCTGCAACTGGCTCACCAAGTAGTCCTTAGGCATGCCTTCCAGCCAAGGCGCACCTAGCTTCTGATCGATACCGCCATGGCAGGACACGCACGGGGCGATATTGCGCAGCGGAGCGCCCACGCGCACCAACGCGGGTAGGGATTCGTCGTAGGTCGTTGGTGCCGTTCTCGCTTTGGGCAAGGAAGCGTAGTAAGCCCCAAGATCCTCGATGTCCTTGTCCGACAGAGATCGAGCAAGCGCGGTCATCACGGCGCTGGAGCGCTGTCCGGCCTTGTAATCCTGCAACTGCTTGATCACCACCTCGGGGTATTGGCCAGCCAGGTTGGGGGCGTTCGAGACGCTCATACCGCGTGCGCCGTGGCACATCGTGCAGTTCAGGGCGAGCGTCGCGCCCCGCCCGATCGCACCAGGGTCACCGGCTCGCGTCATGCTTCGTTCGAGCACCACGAGCGTGGTGGGTTGGCTTTTTTCAGAGGAACTTGCTGAGGACCAGGTGCTAGGGACACCCGCTGCGCGGCAGATGCTTTCCCACAGTCCACGAGCCGAAAAGTCCCCATGCACCGAGGGCAACCAAACAAACCCCACGAGGACCGCGAGCAGGGTCAGCAGCACCAGGGAAATCACGCTCCAGCGGATCCAGACGTTGCTCCACGCGTACTTGCCTTCTTCGCGCATCACCGGCTCCCAATGGGGATAACGGGCACCGACGCCTCCTTCAGCGAGGCCAGCTGCATGATCGGATAGCCGTAGTTCACCAAGGTCAGCCCGATCATCATGGCCAGCCACAGGCCAAATCCGTTCAGCGCGATCGGCGTGTGGCCGCCGGGGTGTGCTGTCTGACTGAAGGTAAACGGCCGAACCTCGCCCGCTGATCGCTTCCGAGCGGTGGCCAAGATGTAGACCAGCAGCACGCCAGAGATGAACAAGGTGAAGCCGCCGATTGCTGACATCGTCACCGTCCAGGCCTGGGGCGCGATGTCCGGGTGGGTGTAGTCGTAGTAGGCCATGCGCCGGGGCATGCCGAGCAGCCCGACCAGGTGCCAGGGCATGGACAGCACCATCATGCCGACGAACCACAGCCAGATCTGCGCCTTGATCAAGCGCTTGGGCAGCGGCCCGCATCCTGTCAGCTGCGGCCACAGCTCATAGGCGACCATGAAGTACATGATCACGATGGCGCCCGCAAAAATCAGGTGGAAGTGGCCCGTCACCCACTGGGTGTTGTGCACCGTCTCGTTGAGCTGGTAGCTCATGTTGATGATGCCACCTGCCCCGCCAAACCCGAGCATGATGAAAGAGAAGGTCACAGCCAGCATCATGGGGTTATCCCACGGCAGGGCCTTTACCCAGCCAAACAGCCCTCGCCCGCCGCGCAAGCGACCTGCAATCTCCACCGATGCCACGATGGTGAAGACTGTCAGCAAGGTGGGCACCGATACCATCGCGGTCATGGCCGCATGGACGAACTTGAAACCGGCGCCGACCTGCGGATCCGCGAACAGATGGTGGATGCCGATCGGCATCGAGAACACAAGGAATAGCACGAAGGCCACGCGTCCCATGGTGTCGCTGTAGAGGCGCCCCCCGATCGCACGTGGCACGATCGTGTAGAAGGCGATGTAGGCCGGCATCAACCAGAAGTAGACGATGGCATGCAGCGTCCAGGAGAACAGCACGCGGGCCAAGCCAGCGTTGATGGTGTCGGTCCACCCCAACGACGCAGGCAAGATTTGAAGCAGGATTTCAGCCGCGGCACCGACGGAAGTCCACGCCCAGAGGTAAGCGCCGGCAACGTTGCCGAACATGGCCAGCGGCACAGCCTGCCCAGGATTGGCCTTTTTCCAAGCCCGCAGGTTGATGGACATCAGGGCTACCCAAATCCACGATCCCACCACCACGAGGACGATGCCCAAGTAGTAGAAAGGGCTGGCGATCATGGGTGGGTAGAACGTGTAGAGCACCGAGGCCTGCCCCAGCGCCATGACGATGGCCGCCATGACGGTGCCAGCAATGACCAGCCAAAAGCCCGCCCATGCCCAGCGGGCCCCCATCAAGGGTCGCTTGAGCGCCAGTTCCGTGATGGCATAGCCGAAGCCCATCGCCACCAAAGTCGGCAGAACGTACGCCATGACCGTGCCGTGCGCCGTCACCGAGCGGTAGTAGTGCTCTGGGTTGTTGACCCAGGTGGCCAGCGGGCTGCGCACATACATCTGCCATGCGCCGAGCCCCAGCGCTGCAAGGAAAGCGACAAACGCGACCCAGAAATGGGCAAGCACAAGCTTCTTAGCGTGGTACACAGCTCAGCCTTTCTCCGCCGCGGGCCTTGCTCAAGAACTCCTCGACAGGCAGAACCTGCACGCGGGCCCACATCGCCTCGTGGCCGGTGCCGCAGTACTCGTGACATGGCATGAGCTGCTCACCGGCCTTCGGGAACGTCGTCGTGAAGGTCGCCACAAAACCAGGGATCAGCATCGTGTTGGCGTTGGTCTTGCCAACCACGAATCCGTGGATGGCATCCGTGGCGGTTCCACGGAACGTCACTGGCATCTCTGCCGGCACGACGATGCACTGGGGCACGAACGAGTACTGCTGGGCGATGAGGCGCACCGTGACCTTGCCATCAGCGCCGAGGACTGTTCCCAGATTGTTCTCGACAAACTCGCCCTCCAGGTGAATGCGCTTCACGTCGATCGTCTCGACCCGGGACGGCGGCATGGCCGCCCAGTGCAGCCCAGTGACCACCATCATGATCACGAGCAGCGCGGTGATCGCCAGCACGATGCCCGCCCAGCGCCGTTCTGCCGCAACGGCGACAGCCTCGGATTCATGAGCTCCGGGAGGAACGGCCGCGGTCATTGCACAGCTCCGCGAGGCAGGTAAGCCACAAAATAGAAGATCACATAGATGGCCACGACGATGGCCGTGGCCACTCCCGCCACGGCAAACGCACCGCTTGGGCCACGGCGAACGATGTCATCGACCGCGGCGTCCTCTTTGGCAGAACCCTCTTCGGGCACTGAATGCTGAGCCATCCTCTCTCCTCACTCAGGTAGCAGCTTGCGCAGCTCATTGGCTTGTGCGGGTGTTACGGGCGTACCGCTGTTGTCCCAGGCCACCCGGATATAAGTCACCACGGCTGCCACTTCGTCGTCATTGAGAATGTGGTTGAAGGGCGGCATTCCGTGGGGGCGCGGGTTCTTCTTCGTCCCCGGGGGGTAGCCGCCGTTGAGCACCATACGGATAGAGTTGACCGGCGACGACATGGTGATGGACTGATTGCCTGCCAAAGGCGGATAGGCAGGCGGGTGGCCTTTGCCTTCGTCGCCGTGGCACACCGCGCACTGTTGCTCATACACCTTGCGGCCTAGCTCCATGACGTTCGGTGACACCAGGCGCGCCTGGCTTGTCGGCGGTGGTTCGGAGTCCCGCTGCGGCAGCGCCTTCAGGTAAACCGCCATCGCTTCGACGTCCTCATCGGTGAGGTACTGCAGGCTGTTGTACGTCACTTCGGCCATGGGGCCGTAGACAGTGCCGCGGTGTGAGACGCCTGTCTGGAGGAGGTCCTTGATGTCCTGGATGCTCCAGTTGCCCAGACCTGCCTCTCGGTTGGAGGTCAAGGAGGGTGCGTACCAGTTCTGGTTGGGGATCATGCCGCCCTCAAAGGCCTTGGCCTCACTCGATCCTCCCAGCGCGTTGACAGCTGTATGGCACATCGCGCAGTGGCCAAGCCCCTGCACCAGGTAGGCGCCCCGGTTCCACTGAGCAGACTGCTTGGGATCCGGCTGATACTCACCTTGCCGAAAATACAGCGTACGCCAGCCCACCAGCAGTTCGCGTTGGTTGTAGGGGAAACGCAGCTCGTGAGGCCGGTTCTTCTGCTTCACCGGCGGTACGGACATCAGGTATGCGTAGATCGCGTCCGAGTCCTCCCGGGTGACCTTCGTGTAAGAGGCGAACGGCATGGCGGGGTACAAGAGCGTGCCGTCACGCGAGATCCCCGTGTGCATCATTCGATAGAACTCAGCCGGCGTCCATGAACCGATGCCGGTCTCTTCATCCGGAGTAATGTTCGGCACATACAGGTTGCCGAAAGGCGTGGGCATCGCACGCCCGCCGGCGAACTGCTTGCCGGTAGTCTCGGAATGACAAGCAACACAGTCTCCAGCACGCGCCAGGTATTCGCCGCGGTTGATGATCTGGGTGGTCTTGTTGGCTGTGCCGGCTGGTTGCGCAGATGGAGGCAGCATGCCGGGCTGCAGGGCATAGAACACCCCAACAGCCGCGACCAGCAACACCAACAGTGTCAGAACGATCTTTGCAGCTCGACTCATGGTGCTCACCGTTGACTGCCGCACGCAAACGGCATGCGGTTGAGGTTCGCCGGCTCGGGGGAAGGATCTTTCGGGGGATCCTGAACCGCCAACCAAGCTGACACAGCCATGACGTCGTTCTCCGTGAGACGAGTGGCCACCCTGCGCATGCAGTCCGGCTCCGCCGCGTGCCGCTCTCCCACTCGCCAGCGTGTCAGCTGCGCTGAGATGTAGGCAGGCCGAAGGCCAACCAGTCCTGGAATGCCCGGATCCATGCCCGTCAACCCGGCGCCGTGGCAACTGACGCAGGCGGGAATACCTTTCTGAGGATCGCCTTGGGTCGCCAGCGCCATGCCACGATCCAGGGTTGTCTTGTCAACGCTGGTTGCTGTGCGCTCAGCAAACGGTGGACGCTGCTTGGAGAAGTGCTCCGCGATCTCCTTCAGGTACGCGTCTGGCAGGTAGGCGACTAGATAGTTCATCGGCGCGTAGCGCCGACTTCCGTCCCGGAAGGCAACCAACTGGTTGTAGAGATAGCCCGCGGGTTTACCCGCTATCCGAGGGAAGTAGCCGTTTTGCGTGCCTTGCCCGCTCTGGCCATGACATGTCACGCATCCCTGGACACGCGCTTCCATTGAGTCGACCTGCTTGAACGCAGGAATCGATTCTTGCCCAAACGCGGCACTCGTTGCTGCAACAGCAGCGGCTGCCACCAACCCAGGAAGAAGAGGATGGACTGAGAGCGACTGCATTCTCCCGCCTATCTGTCGTTGTGCGGAACTCTGGCAAGAGACATGCCACCGCCTGCACAAGCCCCGCCAAAATCAAGCGAGCGAGTGGTGAAATCCACTCCACATTTATATATCTCGGCGTTGTAGCCGCATTCAAACTCTCATATCATGCAATCTTAGGTGCGATATGAGACTATCTGAAGCGTTGAAGTGCGAAAAGCGGCATCAGCCGAGCGCTTTAGAGGATTAAGCGCTATTCGACGATTATCCTCTCCCGCCGCCCAGAGTCTTCGCCGACGCCGGCAAGGTCCTAGATCATGCTTTTGCGGCAACGTGCGGGACCTTGTCGAACCTTTGGCGTTGCTGAAAGTACTGCGCATGCCCGACCACACAGCGGTCGGTGCCGCGGGAACTTTCAACGCATCCGTGAGCCGCTCCTCGCAAACGTCTCTTGACGCCTCTTGGCTGAGAGTCGAAGAAGAACATCCAAAGGCAAAAGTGGAGACAGCCGGGGCGTGGGCCGCGTGTGGTCACGCTGGGGGCGCAGGCGCCGTCAGCTGGATGCCCGGTCGAGATGTGCCCGCAAGGGCGCCTAGGTGACGATGATCGCCCTGCTGCTCGTCTGACTTGTTGCCGAGCTCCGACGGGACGAGGTCGCTGTCTGCCGCAAAACACCTATGCAGGATGCCCCAGCCACGACGCTGATCAAGCTCTTTGCGCCCGTTCGTTATAGCTCGCTAAGGGGCTGCACAGAGCCGAAAAAGCTATCAGTTAACGTTGCCAGCACCGTCCGCGTACCAGTCGAGATTGTCGCCATCACCCGAACGCCCGGCTTCAACGGATAGACATAGGTGCCGCGGGTGAAGGAGAACGTCGCAGGCTTCAAGCGCACCACGTAGTAGCCCTGGTTGGTCTTCTCATCCAACGCGGCATCAGGGCTGATGTGCACGACGCTGGCCTCAATGGTTGAAAACCCCCCTGACCCGCCGGCCAGCGTGATCCTGGCCGGTGCATTCAACGTCACGAACCCAACGTCAGCGATCGGCAACCGAACCTCGGCCAGGAGGGTCTCGTTTTCCGGAACGATCGTTGCTACCACACCGCCAGGCGCAATGACCGCCCCGTTGTTCTTGACCATCAAGGACATGACATAGCCGGCGACTGGAGCTCGAACCAATGTGCGATCGACAGAGTCTGTGGGTTTGCGCAGCCGCTCCTTGAGCGAGTTAAGCTCCGTGTTGGCCTCAAGCAGTTCCTTGCGCAGCGTCACGTCTTCTTCGGAACGGAACGCCGCCAAGGCGGCTACCGCTTCCTCACGGGACGTCGAGATGCGTTGCAGCGTGGCGACGGTGGTGTCGCGTTCTGCATCGATGCCCGTCTGTTCTTTGCGCAGCTGCAGATGCTCGTATTCGTTGGTCAGCTTCTGAGCAAGCATTTTCTCGCTGATGCGCACTTGCTCAGCGATCAGCTTGCTGCGGGACTCCAAGCCGGCAAGGCGCTGACGTGCTTCATCGATTTCCGCGCGACGCTGAGAGATCTTCGATTCGTGGGTGCGCACGACCGCGTCATAGCGTACCCGGTACGCCTCAAATGCAGATCGCGCGTCTGCAGCAATCGACGGAAAACCCTTGATCAACTCATCAGGCAGCTTCAAGCCACCAGCTCGAGCAAGGATGGCGTTGAGCCGAAGTGCTTTTCCTTCCAGGCTGGCTGCGCGTTGCTGCAGTTCGCTGACGTCAGCGTTCGATGACACGCCCTCGAGCTCCGCGATCACCTCACCTTGCTGAACACGCTGGCCTTCGGTCACCTTGATCTGGCGGACGATGCCGCCTTCGAGATGCTGCACGCGCTTCAGCTGCCCCGCCGGCGTCACCTGCCCTTCCGCATGGCTAGCGACATCCAGATCGAAGTTGGCGCTCCACGCCATGAAGGCTGCAACGCCACCGATTTGGATCCACAGCAGCGGGCAACGCTGCACGGTTGCCCAAACGCTCTTGAGGGGTTGGAGAGGATGCATGTTATGTTCCCTCGTCAAGCGGCGACTTCGGTTTCGTCATTCACAAGCTGGGCTGCGAGCACCTGCACGGCCGGCTTCACAGCCGAAGCACTGCTTGGCTGACCCTGTGCATCCTTCGGTGCTGGCGCCGCGGCCTGTGCACGAGCAGCCAAGGCAGGCGTCGGCTTCTGGGACATGTCCAACACCTTGTCAGCAGCCCGCAGAATGAATGCCTCATTTGTCGCGATGACCAGCGTGCGGCCTTCCTGCACCAGTCGATTCAACAGCTTGGCCACAGCCGCGTGACCTGCAGCGTCAAGGCCCTCCGTCGGCTCGTCAAGAACAAGCACCTGCGCTTGGCCCAGCAGTGCTCTAACTAAGACAAGTCGTCGACGCAGACCCATCGCCAGGCCTGTGTCGTGACTGGTGATGTGCCGGTCCAGTCCTTCGGGGTCGGAAGCCAGGAAGGCTTCCAGCCCCATCTCGCGCATGGCCGCCAAGATGGTGTCGTCATCCACCTCTCGGTCCAAGCACAGGTTCTCGCGCAAGGTGCCATCGAAGAACACTGGCTCCTGCGGTGCATAACCCGCATGCTTGTGCCACCAGGCTGGTGCCAGCTGACGCAGCTCAATGCCATCGGCGCGCACCAAGCCGCGGGCTGGCTGTAAGACACCGGCTACCAGCTTGACTAGCGTGGACTTGCCAGCCCCATTGGGGCCCGTGATGACCAGCACTTGCCCTGCCGACAGCTCGAGGCTGAGTCGCTCAAAGACAGGCACCGGCTGCGAGCTGTACGAGAAGGCGACGTCGTCTAACGTCAGGCGGCCAGAAAAGCTTCCAGGCTGTGCAGATCCCTGCACGGTCGGCTCCAGCGCATGGACTTGGGACAGCGCTTGGTGCGCGCGGGAGGCCCGCACCACGGGGTCCGCCAGTTGAGCTGCGCGGCTGCACAGCGCAAACGCCCTGCCCGCCAAAATGCTCGCGCCGATAAGCGCGCCGGTCGTCATTCCACCATGGACCGCAGCTGCTGCACCGATGCCGTAGACGGAAACTGTCAGCAGCTGGCCCACCATCTGAATGTTGCTTTGCTGATCGCCTTGCAACACCATGCTGCCTCGCCGGGTCGACAGGGTTTCGCCTTGCACGCCGGCCCACCGGCGTGAGACAGGGCGCATCATCGGCAGACCACGCAAAGTCTCACCTGCAGCCAGCAGGAACTGCCCCATCTGCTGCGAGCGTGAAGCCGCTTTGGCGTGTTCCTCTGCGGGCATTCGAGCACGTCGCTCACCCATCACCCCCATTCCCAACGTCAGCGCGCAGATCGCTAGAGCGACGGCGCCCAGGGGCGGATAGAGGAACGCCATCGCAAGGACATACAGTGCCAGGAACGGTACGTCCAGCACGGCAGCAAAGTTGGCATGAGAGTTCAACTGCTGAAGGACCGCCGGCGCATTGAGCGCTTCTCGCCGCACGGACAACGGCAGTGCGGTGAGTTCCGCATACGGGGGCTTCGAGAAAGCGTTGAATACCTGCTCACTGGCCCGCTCATCGGCTTCCTTGGCGATGTCGTCCAGCACTCTCTGGCGTCCCCGTCGAAGAAGAACTTCGAGCACGATGGCCAGCACCACCCCAACGGTCAGGGTGACAAGCGTGGACGTGATGCCCACGCTTACATACCGGTTTAAGACGTTTGTGCTGTAGAGCGTAGAGCCAAGACCAGCGATGTGAATGGCTACGCTCGAAGCCAAGAGTTCGGGCAGCCGACCAGACCGCGTAAGCGTCCGGACCATGGAACGAAGCATTGGAGCCTCCTAGGAGCAGGCGCCATTACATCGAACCGATGAAGCGAAGGTGCCACGAAAAGAGGCGTGATCGCCTCCCATGAGCTTTGGCACCAGCGCGGGGCCAGCGTGACCTCGCAGCCAGCTAGCGTCGTTGACTCGAATGCTCACACCAGATCCACGCACAACCAACAGAGGAACCAGAAAGCAGACCGTCCTGACTGGAGTCAAAGCCTCCGTTACGTACGCATCCTTAGACCCTAAGCCATTGATTCTTAAGGATTTTTTCTATCGATGAAGTGCGCTTTTGGGCCCTCACCAACCAGTTGACAAACGGGCTTCCTGTGGTATAAGATCTCGCCCAATAGCTCTACTTGCCTACTCTTTCGGGAGCCTGGACTAAGCAGAGACACGAGGCTTGCCTCGTGAAAGCAACGGCAAAGCGATGTGACCTAGCCGTTCTCCGCCACTTCGGTGGTTCCCCAGGGATTAAAGAGAACATCGCGTACCTTGAAGGGACCCTTGCGGTCCCTTCACCCTTTTGGGGCCTCTAGGCGGGTCTCGTTGTTGAGCTTTTGGGCTTGTTCAACGCCAAGCATCCTGCTTCTTGTTCTTCTTGGCTTTCTTGGCCCTGTGCGGTTGCGTCTGGACAGGATTCCACTTGCTGCCAAGCATAAGACCAAAACTGCCGCTCCATTGTGAGCCAGCCAATGGTAGCGCAGTGTCCATTGGGTATGCCGACTCGATGTAGATTTCGAGATGACGCTGCTGACCAGGTTCATCCTTGAGCTTCGCAGTCATGAAAATGGCGTAAGAGACCTTTACCTCTTGACCATTGCGCATCAAACTGACGTCGTCAGCACGATAGTAGTTGTGGTGCTTGGTCTTGGTAACCCACCGGTTGTCCGCGATCAGTTGGTCGATAAGACAAACCAAACCTTTGGAGAGCTGATAGCGCTCTTCGTTAAAAACCCGATGACGCGGGCATTCCGATGACCCGTCGGCTACGCCGTGGCCTGCTGGTGCCACTGCCTCGGGCGGCAGCTCTTCCGAAAAGCAGTGGTTGGAAAACTTGAATCTAACCAGAACGTCTTTGAAAAGGTTCGGTGGCAGTTCAATCTTAACTCGGCGATCAATGGGGACAAGGTGCTCGAAGGTCTTTCTTTGACCATCGATCGTCATGGGTGCGTACATATTCTTGTGCTACCGACGACCGCGCGTGGCGCCGCATTCGTTTCTTCTGCCCAGCGACAAGCCTGTGAAAGCCCGGCCCAAGGGAAACATTGTAACTGACGGCTGAGTCTATACTAGTTTTCATGAGGCAATGGAGCAAAAAACTTACCAGGTTCCGACGTCGTATTTTCTACGTATCTAGGTTGGAGCGGAGAACAGGTTTACTCGCTCACCTCAACTCGAATGATCCATGGGGAGTTTTGCCGCAGTGCAACTGCTTCACGATCGGAACCGGTCATTGCCTTCACCAAGACTTCAACGGGTGAAGACAACAGCTGATCCCAAGCCTGTATAAAGTCAATGCTGCACAGGTTCTGCTGTCGCCACCTCGTCACTTCCGCCTTGGCTTGTGTAAGCGCACAAAGCTGTTCCCGCTCATCCATTAGGAGCAGGTCGACGCTTACCCTTAAGTGTTTGATCAGCTGATCCTTTTCAAGCAAGGCTTGATCTTGTCTAGCAGCCGCGCGTTGCGCGTTAAGAACGTTCATGGGAGTATCTTGTTGCAGGACCTGCGTTTCCGGTTCGCCACCCGCTACGCGCTTGGAATGCCAGAACTTCGTAATGCTCAAATGTTAATGCAGGAGCGAAACTAGAACCGTCCTGCTCAGCTATCGATCAACTGTTTTCGGTTCAAAAAAAAGGGCCCGCACCAGGAGGTGCAGGCCCATGCATAGCAAGGAGTGAGGTGAGGGAAGAGCTTACACCGGATGCAGCGGCTGGTGCACCTGCTGGTCGATAGAGGGGTCAAAGCCGACCGGAAGCACTTCGTCATGTGCGATGACGCCGACCACCGTATCGATTTGGTGGGGTTGCGGCGTCAGCGTCACCCCCGCGACCTCTGTGACCGCCACTTGGACGGCAAAGCGTTCGTCCGTCTCAGCAACAGTGTCGTGACTGGCTTCCAAGGTGAAACGAGCCGTCGACTCACCGGCGGCAAACGTCAGCGTCCCAGTGATGCTGCCGTTGGTCGTGGTGTAGGGCTGCTGAGTCACCGGATCCAGGAAGTCGTTGGCGCTGACGCCCCACTCGCCGGTGTTCAGCGTCGGATTGCCGAGCTTCCACTCCACGGTCATCGCCTCGTCAGTCGGGCCCGTCCGCAGCACGTCAAAGACGAACCGCGCACTGTCCTCGGCTTGCGAAAGGTTGGATGACACGATCCTGATCCCGAAATCGTCGTCCAAGACTTGCCCGGCGACGGTGGAACCGCTTTGAGCCACCTCCACCCCACCCCCTGAGACCGTGCGCGCCCCGTCTAGATGGACCGTGAAGCGCTCAGTGCCTTCGACGGCGGTGTCGCCTGTGACCCCCACTTCAAAGTAGTAGCGTCCGGTGGCCGTGTCCTGAGTCAGCGCCGCGTTGGTCGCCGTGGCCCCGGACAGGTCGGCGCTGTCAACATCGCCAGAGACGTGATAGTCAACCCGGACATCTGCCATCGTTGCCGCGTTGGTTGAACGCGCCAACTCGTCGACGTAGAAACGCATCATCGTCGTCGTGCTGTCGCCTTCGATGACTCGGTGCGTCTCAGATTGTGAAAGGCCGATCATGATGTCGTCATCCAGCACGGTCATCGTCGCCGATCCCACTGTCGCGGTGCCCCCGCCCACCACGGTGGAGCCGTTGTAAGCGGTGATCGAGTCGATCACCACCTTGAACTGCTCGCTCGGCCCGAAGATGTTGTCGCCTGCAATATTCAGGTTGATGTTGGCCGTACCCGCACCGGCACTGATGCCAATGTTGGTCTGACCCGAAGGCAGCACGCCACCCACGAAGTCTGCACCGTTGGCGGGATTGAGGCCCACGCCTTCTGCGTGCCAGCTCACCAGGACATGGCTAGCCGTCGGCAAACCTTGCACCGACAGGGCGAACTGCGCGGTTGACGTCTGGCCGGCATGTCGCTCGAGTACCGTCCCGTTGCCCACAGCAGCGATCGACACTTGCGCGTCGTCGTTGACCAGCGTTCCCGCGACTTGGCTGGGACCGATGATGGTGGTACCCGCAGACGCCCCACTCAGCTCCACGCGGAAGCCTTCGTTGTTCTCCCACAGATCGTCGCCAGCGGTCATGAAAGTGACGGTCTTGCTGGCTTCGCCTGCACGGAACACCACCTGACCCATGGGCATATACCCACCAAAGTCCGCGGCGTTGACACTGTTGCCCGACGCTGCGCTCAGCACCGACCAGTTGACGGTGGCCGCCTGGCTGATGTCGCCAGTGCGCACGACCTGGAAGCTGATGGCGCGGTCGGCCCCTTCGTTTCCTTCGTTGAACTGCGTCGTGGACATGACCAGCTGCATGGCCGGATCGTCATTGAGCACCTGCTGTGTGGCACTCGACGTCCCAAGCGAAGCACCGGTCGACGGGCTCGACAGCTTGAGGCTGAACGCCTCGTCGAACTCACCCTGTGTGTCGCCTCGCAGATACACCGTCACCAGCTTGTCGGCCATGCTGCCGTTGACGAACGTCAGTGTGCCCGTCAGCGCGCCAGCTTGTTGCACGACGCCGTCGATCTCGATGCGGTCGATGTCAGACGCTGTGATGGCATTGGCCCCTGCCCCTTCTAAGGTCCAAGTGGCCGTGGCGTCGCCAATAGACGACCCCTCGCGCGTGACCTTGAACTGGATCGGGGTCGTGCCCGAGCTGCCTTCGGCCACGGAGGACAACGACAGCGGCACCAGCGACAACTTTTCGTCGTCGTCGATGACCTGCACGTCGGCCGAGGGCACCAAGAGCGTGCTCGTGGTGTCCGCGCCTGCACGGGCCAAGGTCATGCGCAGCAGAGCCTGGTTCTCCAGCACTGCATCACTGGCCAGCGCGACGGTGACGGTCTTGGTGGCCTCTCCGGTCGCAAAGTTCACCGTCGTCCCGGACAGCGCCGTGTTGGAGGCCGCTACACCGTTGACCAGCAGGTCGGCCAGCGCTACTGCGGACGCATCACCGCTCGGGTTGGACAGCGCCCACGTGATCGACGAAGCGCCGGTGGTGATGGCGCGTGTGATCGTGAACGTCACGGAGGCGCCCGCCCCCGCGTTCTCGGTAATGGCCACTGCACTCGCCGACACCGAGTAGCCCTGGTCGTCGTTCAGGACCGTGCCAGTGGCACTGCCGTCGGCCACCGACTTGATGGAACTGCCCGGCCCCGGGTTGACCAACGTGACGGTGAAGGTCTCGTCGACCTCCTGGACGCTGTCGTCCACTATCGTCACCGTGACGTCCTTGTACGCCTCGTTGTCCGCAAACGTCACCGTGCCAGACAGTGCGCCGCTGAAGTCGTTGCCAGCGCCCGTCGTCGTTGCAGCCTGCAGGCCTGAGCCCGTCAGGCTCCAGTCCACAGAGCTGGTGCCCGACAGGTTGCCGTCACGAAGTACCCGGAACGTCACCGTGCCGGCCGATTCGGACACGGGCGTGATGGCGCCCACCGAAAAGCCCTCATCGTCGTTGGTCAGCGTACCGATTGCTGACGTGGTGCCAACGCCGTAGTCCAGCGTCAGGTTGAACGTCTCGTCGCCTTCCCACTGGGTGTCGCCCTGCACCGGAACGTAGAAGGTGTAAGTCGTGGCACCAGCCGGCACGGTGAACGTGCCGCTGATGACACCGTCGGCCGCGTTGGCGTCGCTGACGTCGCGGAAATCTGTGGCCGACGCGGTGCGACTCGCGAAGTCCAGCTGCCACTGCACCGTGGCTGCCAAAGCGGTCGAACCCGTACGGGTGACCGTGAACGCCACTTGGTTGTTGCCATCGCCTTCAGCTGTAGATGCGGCGGCCACGCTGAGGCTGTAGTCATCGTCACCGATGATGCCTTGCACCGAGGACGTCAGGATCTGTGCGCCGCCCGTGCCGTTGGACAGCACGATGTTGAAGTCCTGCAGCGACGCCTCTCTTACCGCATCAGCAGCGATGGTCACCTCGACGATCTGGGAACCATCCTGGATGAACGTCACCGTGCCGGACGTCGGGCCGACAAAGTCGCTGGCATCGGCGCCGGTGTTGGTGAAGTCCAGCGCCCAATCCACGGTCGAGGTCACCGGGCCGGTGCTGCCGGCACGAACGATCTCGAAGCGGTAGGTCCGTACGTCACTGCCCGTGCCTTCGGCCTGGGTGATCGGCAGGGAGTCACCGATGAAGACAGCCTGCTCGTCGCTGACGATCTTGCCCATCGCGCCCGCACCGGTCGTAACAAACGTGTCGTTCTCGGCACCCGTTCCAAACCCGGTGACCTTCACCGTGAAGACCTCGTCCGTCTCCACCGTATTGTCCGCGCTGACGGCGCTGAATGTGATGTCCTTGTACAGCTCGCCCGGGGCGAAGGTAACGGTGCCCGAGGGCAGCGTGCCGCCGAAGTCGGCCGCGTTGACGACGTTGCGACCGCCAGCGCCCACAACCGACCAGGTCACAGTCTGCGACTGCGGCACCGAGACATCCCGCGTGATGCGGAAGCTGTAAGTGCCGCCGGCGTTTTCCACGACCGTCTGGTTGGCCACTTCGCTGCCTGGCGTTGCGATCACCGAGAACACCGTGTCATCGTTCAGAACGTTGACGGTGCCGCGACCCGCGTTGTGCACCTCATCCACGCCTGTGACGCCCGACAGCAACACGGCCATTTGCTCGTCCGACTCCACCGTGGCGTCACCGGCCACCTTGTAGGTGAAGGTCGTCGTTTCCTCAGCGTACCCATCCACGTGGACAGCATTGCTGTTCGCAGGCAGCTGCACACCGGTGCCGGAGAAGCTGCCAGTGCCGCGGTCGGCGCTGTTCGTGTCGAGATCGACAACGTCCCAGTCAAACTCAGTGGTCTGCGTGGTCTTGTTGGTACGCACAAGATCGCCGTAGCGCGTCACCGTCACGGTGACCGTGGTGTCACCGCTGTCTCCTTCGGAGACGTTGGTTGTCTCGACGCGCAGGCCAGTGTCGTCGTTGACGATCACGCCTTCGACGGCGCCAGTGCTTTGGTTCACATAGCCGATCGACGGGTCGTACAGTTCGATGCGGAAGTGCTCGCCGACCTCCACCGCGTTGTCACCCTTGATGCGCAGCTCCACCGACCGCACCAGCTGTGCCGGCGTGAGGGTATTGCCGTTGGCGTCCGTCGTGCGCCCGGTGAAGGTCACCGTGCCATAGGGCAGGCTCGCCGCGCCATTGAGCGAGTAGGTGTCGAAGAAGTCCGCGGCCGAGATGTCGTAGCCGTTGACCGGCACGACTCGCCAGGCCACGGTCGATCCGCCCTGGTAACCGCCGAGTACCCGGCTGACGTCAAAGTGCAGGACGTTCGGCACCGCGGCTCCCGAGTCCGCCTCCAAGACAGTGGCCGGTGCACCGTTGACCGAGGGGTTGCTCGCGTTCCACGCCACGCTGTACTCAACGTCGTCGTTGACTACCGTTACGCCGACTTTCAGTTGAGCCACTGCAGGCAGTGGGCCCTGCTCCCCGGTGGGGTTGGCACCATACAGCACTGTGTTGCCCAAGCTCGACGTGGGCGTCTTCATGACGAAGTCGAACGTCTTGTTCGCCTCCACCGCTCGATCGGTGCTAAACAACCCGTCGATCAAGACGGTTTGCCGTACGACCGTCGTTGCCGCCGCGCCTGCGTTGAGCGATACAGGAGCCAGTGCCACCAGCACCGTGTGCCCATCCGCATTCACATACGTCGCGCCGGCATCGAAAAGGGCGCTGTTGAAGTCGGACGCGTTGGCGTTGCCGCTCAGCACCACCTCCCACCGCAGTGAAATCGTGCCAGCGGCCGCGCCTTGGCGAGACACGGTGAACGAGAAGTTGCCGTCACCGTCGACATGAGCCTGATCGGAGGCCCCGTTCCATGCTGGGCTGCCTTCGAAAGCGGCCGCGCGGACGTCGTAGGTGCCCAATGTCAGGGGTGCGGTGTTGGGGTCCAGATCATGGTTGAACTCGTAGCCGCCATTTTCCGTCATGGAGCCAAACCACAGCCGCACGTCATCGTCGGCGATCTTGATCTCCGCTTGATAGTGCAACGGGTCTCGACGACTCACGTTCCAGTCGGCGAGGGCACCTGACGCACCGATGCCGGCATCCCAACCCGGCGTCGGTGCAGCCGCATATTGGTTGGTGTACGCGCTTTGCGGGAACGTCTCGGCGTCGTAGAGCGTGGCCTTCAAGCGCATCTCGGCGGCTTCGACCGTCAGATCGTCCGGCAGACGCAACACCACATAAGCTTCGGATTTCCCCGGCAGGAAGTCCACGATGCCGCGCCAAACTTGGTCATTGGGCACCTTGAAGACGTTGCCCTGCTCCACCGTGAAGTTCAGCGAGCCATTGCCAGCCGACTCCAACTCGAAGAAGGATTGGCTGGCGGTGGTCAGATCCGCGTTCTCACGCGTGAACTTGAGCACGATGCGACGGTCGTCCACCGCGTTGGTGTCCGTGCCCATGTACGGCTGGCCGGAGGCCTGCCATTCGCTGGGCGTACGCAGCTGCCAACCTGAGTTGCCAGGCGCACCCGTGCCAAAGAACTGACCGCTGCCTTCGTTGATCGCGTCACCGTTGTTCAGCAGCTGCAGCGACTGCAAAGTGGCGTCTTGGGCCGTCGTCCAGCCAAACTCCAGCTTCACCGTGGCACCGTCGTTGTCGCCGATGAGGAATGAGGTCTCCTTCTTCAGGGGGTTCAAGTCGACAGCACCTGTGCTGCCTTGCAGCGCTTGCGGGTTCAGCAGTTCGATGCTGAACTGTTCAGCGTCCTCGATGTGCAGATCATCCTTGACCGCGATCGTGATCACGCGTTCGGCGACGCCATCCGCGAAGTGGACCGTCTTGGGCACCGACACCATGCCAGTGCCCGAGGTCGCCGCCACCCACTGGAAGCCGTAGGACGACGAGTAGTCGCCTTGGTTGGCGTCGTAGACCAGGAAGTCTTCGGCTTCGGCCCGATGGGCGTCGGCAGCTTGTGTGGGTCGACCATTGACCATGGTCTGAGATCCAACGTTGAAGCCCGCATCACCATCGACACCGGCAGCCTTCAACTGCCATTGCACCGAGGCTGCGCCCGGGCCCGTACCTTCCAGCTTGATGACGAACTGGTGCAGGGTATAACCAGGGGGCGGCGTCAAGGTGACGCCCGGATTGGCCAATCCGCTTGCCGCTACCCCGGAATTGGTGTTGACGCTTTCGTTGAAGACGTGGCCCGTGACGCTGAACGCCCGATCATCGTTGTCGATGCGACCAAAGCCTGCGCTGCCGTAGCTGCTCTCATACAAGCCCGGAAGCTGCGGGTTGCCCACAACATCGAAGCTCTGGCTGTTGTTGCCAACCAGCGGCACCTCTACCCCATTGATCACTTCGCCCGTGATCCGGACACCGAAGTCCTTGATGGTCTCGACGTCGTCGTCAGAGCGAACGCGAATGGTGACGATCGCTTCCTTCTGGCCTTCGGCAAAGACCGCCCGACCCCGTATGCCCGTGGCCGTGGTCGTCTGACCACCCAAGGCGATGAAGTCGGCCGAGGTAGACGGGGTAACAGAGGCGGATTCGTAGTAGCCCAGGACATACTCGTCCTGACCGACACCGGCGGGCAAGTTGTTGGGTGCTTCAAGCTCCCAGGTGACCGTCAGCTCGCCCTTGCTGGTCAGCTCGCGCGAGATGACAAAGGTGCGCTCCTTCCAGGCCCCGTCCACCGTCTGTGCGGCCACCGTGGCCGCACCATTGTTGAAGTCGCCGCCCACGGCCACCACTTCGACTTGCGCTCGGCCATCTGCCTCGCTGGCCGAGACGTCGCGGGCGACGAACACCGGATCCACATGTCCCACGGCGACGGAAATGGAGTTTGCCCGCAGCTGCTCCGCGCTTGTAAGATCGGTCAGCTCGAACACATTGCCCGCAGCAGGTGCGGTCGCAATGGTGCCGACCGCCGAACGCAGCAGGAGTTGATACGTACCCGCTTTGACTTCGACCAGGGCAGTGTAGAAGCCGGTGGGCTGGCCGTTGATGACCTCCGCTGTGCCCTGCAGTTCCGCAAAGCCCGGCGCGCTGCCGTGGTTGTGCTCGGCGCCAATCTGCTGTTGATAGGCGTCGGTCGAACTCGCCATGATCTCGGAGATCGCCGCGACCTCCCAGGTACCCTGGTAGCGCACCTGGACGGTGAACGACTGGCCAGCAGCCATGTTGTTCAGCTGCGACTCGGACATGTAGACACCGTTGTCGGTCGTCAAGTCCGGTGTGTCCCCCGCACGGTTGTTGATGTCGACGATCTTGGTCACATAGTCGATCGTCCGACCTTCGTCCCGGATCACTGCCGTGCCGACGGTGATCTGCGGGGAGTCGTCATCCACCAGCTCGACCGTGCCGGTGCCGGTAGCACCGATGAAGTTGTCGCCGGACACATGGGTCACGCCCATGTCGATACGCTCGACGATCTCGTCGATGCTGTCGTTGACGATCGGCGTACGAATCAAGACGGAGTCTGCGCCCGCTGCGGCAGTGAAGGTGCCGTCCCAGCCGAGCTGCGCGTCCGTTGCCGCCAGCGAACCGCCGGTCGCACCGGCTGCCACCAGCTCCACCACGGCATGAGCAGGAGTGACGAGGATGCCGTCAGCATCGTACTCGGCGGGCTCCGGACTGGTGAAAGCTGCGTGGGTGCCGAGCTGCACGTCGGCATGAACCGTCGTCTGTCCGCTGGAGACCGGGACGGTTTGAATGACGTTCAGATCCTGCCAGTCGCCGTTCTGCGGTGCGACCACGGCCGATGCATCGAGTCCGGTCACAGCCCACGTCGGAGAGCCGAGACCGTCCCACTCCACCGCAAACTTCAAGAACACCACGTCATCGTTGATGACCTGATGCGAATCAAAGCCCTTGAAGTAGCTCTGAATGTCCTCGAGCGTCGCGTTCGGGTTGGATACAAGCGTGCGGAAGTAGTCCAGCGCCTCGTCGTTGATGGTGCTGGAGGCGGACAGGTCGGCCAATCCCTTGAACGACCCGCGCGCGGTACCGCCTGCTGGCACGCCGCTGAACTCCAAGCCTAAGGCTTGCAGGTCAAACTGGGCATCAGCACGCACGGGAACCCAGATTTCGCACATGGGCGTGGAGATCGGATTCACGAAGCTCATCTGGTCCAGCAAACCGTTGCTGGTGTTGGGCATGAAGTTGTGACCCGCCAACACCTGGCTGACCGGCCAGCTCCAGCCGTAACCAAGACCAAGCTGACCGAGCTGTATCTTCGGGCCGTTGCCGAACTGCAGCGAGATGTGGTGCTCCACCGGCGGGCCGTCCCCGTAGGCGTTGCGGTAGCCCTCCAACGTGGTGGTGTACTGGATGCCGTCCTTGGTGGCGTTCACGACGATGTCGTTTTCGCGGACGATGAAGGCGGGGTGGCCGGGTGCGCCCACATAGGTGCTGGTGGCCGCTTGCAGGTTGTCCGTGCCCACCGCCGCCCCATTAGCCGACAAGGCGCGCAGGTCGATTTCGATAAAGTCATCGTTGCCCATGGCGTTCAAGGCAAGCTGGTTCGTGGTGCCAGCCACGCTGGGCAGCGCATTGAACTTGATCGTCACAGCGTTGGTGCCGAGGCCGATCAGGTCTTTCCATGCCATGCCGCCAGTGCCGCCATCGGTGCCAACCTGCTGCGCCGGGTCGAATGCCAGCGTGTTTTCACCGGCATTGCGGATGCCGTCGTTGTTGACATCGACATAGGCGCCATCGGCCTCGACCACCACATAGAGGCGGCCGCTGGTGTCCAGCGGAGGCGGCGTGGCGGCGCCAAACGTCAAGGCGCCCAGGCTGCCGCCGACCTTGTAACCTGCGCCTGCCTGCAGGTCGGAGAAGTCGAGCCAGGAATCGAAGCGCCCTTCGGCCGCATCCTCGTTGTCAAACTCGTATCGGGTGTGGATGGTCCCTGCCTGGGTAGCCGGGCGAGAGAGGGTTGCATCAAAGCCAAACTTCGGCGCCGTGGACTGCCACGTCTGACCGCCGTCGCTGCTGACCTCCACGTACTTGAAGTAGTCGCCAGTGTTGAGATCGTCCTGCAGCGCCGTGCCCGACATGTCGAGCTTGAACGTGTTGGCCTGCGACAAGGGCTTGCCGAAATCCACGCGGAACTGGACGTACTCATCCACGCCCTCGATGGCGGTGGAGCCGTTGACGGCAACCTTGTAGTCACGGCTGGTGCCGTCACCATTCATCACCGTGATGTTGGCCTGGTCGCTGGCCACCGTGCCGTTGACCGCGCCATCTAGACGGACGCTGAAGGTTTCTCGCTCTTCCGCAGCGGCGTCGCGGTTCAAGGCGACGTCGATGGTTCGGGTCCGATGGGTGTTGTCGAAGGTCAGGGTCGACGTCGTGGCGGTGTAGTCGCTTCCGGCGTTTGCCGTGATGACAGTGCCTTCGGCGTTGGTTTCGGTCATGCCCGTCGAGGACGCAGGACCAAGCGTGCCACGAGGGTTCGCTTCAAAAACCTGGTCGGAGCTACCCAGCTCCCAGCTGCTGGTTTCGCTGTTGTAGGTGCGGATCACCGAGTTGGAGATCCACAGCTGGGCCTCATCACGGCGAACCGTCAGGGTGGCCAGGGAAATGCTACCGTTGGCCAGCGTCGTGTTGACGGCGTCCGTCACGCCTGGACCAAACTCGTCGATGATGGCCGACTCGGCCGGCGCGTTGCTGTTTTCACGCGCCTTGACCACCACCGAGAAGTCGCCTTCGGGGGTGTCGTTGGGATTGGGGGTGAAGTACAGCACCCGGTCACTGGTGTCGCCCGCTGCCCAAGACAGCAGTCCGGACAGCTCACCGCGGCTGACGCCGTTGACGGCAGTGCCCGCTTGGTAGGTGCCAGAAGCAATGCCTGCGGCGGAGGTGCCGTTCGCCACGCCCCACGTGCCGTTGGGCAGGTTGCCGTTGCTGTCGGCGATCACAAAGCGGTCGGCGAAGCCCGGCTGATCGATGAACCACTCGAAGGACACAGCCTGGCTCGGATCGCCCATGCGCTTGATGGTGATCGAGTGCGTAATCCAGCGCTGGACCCCCACTTGCTGCGGGTCAGCGTCGCCACCGTTCAGCGAAGGATCACGTCCTTCTGGCCGGTTCGTGGTGACGTTGGTCACCGCGATGCGCACGTCGTCGTTGACGATCTCGCCATAGGCGGTCGACGTCGCCGACGGGACCGAATAACCGATGTGCTTGACCGACGTTTGCGGGTTGGACAGCTCGATCTTGAAGGGTTCGTTGGCCTCCAGTTGCGAAGCTGTGCCAGGGAATGCCGGCACGGTCGGTGTGAAGCTGTCTGACTTGACCTTGATCGTGATGGTCTTGGACGTCTGCGAATCATTGGCCGCGAACGTCACGGTGCCGAACGGCAGCGTGGGCGTGGTGCCGCTCAGGTACGTGTCGTAGAAGTCGTTGATCGTCAGCTGTGTGTCGTCGGACGACACCTGCCAAGCCACCTGCTGTTCACGAGAGGTGTCGCCGCTGCGGTTGACAGTGAAGGTGTACGTGACGAAGCCGCTATCACCTTCCGTCCGTGACTGCGCGGTGCCGACCGTCGTATTGCCGGCGAACGAGATCGTGGCGTCGTCATTGAAGACTGTGGTCGATGCGCTGCCTGCGAGCAGCTGTGTGCCGGTCGAGGGGTTGCTCAGTTGCACGGTGATGGCCTCGTCGGCCTCACCCTCCCAATCCTGACGGACCTGCACCGTGATGGTCTTGCTACTTTCGCCAGCGGCAAAGGTCAGCGCGCCCGTCGGCAGGATGCCATCGACGAAGTCGGCGGCAGCGACGCCGCCCTGGGCCAGGACCGACCAGTTGACGTTGGTCACCTGGTTCAGGTTACCCGTGCGTGTCACCGTGTAGGTCAGCGTGGCGGTCGACGGCGTGCCGTCGGCAATCCGCGTGAGGTCCGTGTCGCTGCCTTCGCTGATGGAGGCAAGGTTGGCACTGATTGACAGTGCCGAATCGTCGTTGACGAGCTGTGAACTCGCGGTGCCGACGGTAGCGTTGCTGTTTGCCGGATCCGTCACGGTCAGGGTCGCCGTTTCGGTCAGCTCTGCAATCTGGTCTTGCGCGATGCGCACGCGCACCAGCGCGCCGGTTTGTGCACCGCTAAAGGCGATGCTGCCGCTCAAGGCGGCGCCCACGTTGACGCCATCGACCTCCACGGACTCGATGTCGGCCAAGTTGATGCCTGTGATGGCCCAGTCGACGGTGCTGGAGGACGAATGGCCTGAGCGCACCACGTCGAAGTCGATGTAGCGCGGCGTAGAGGGATCGTTGCCTTCCACGATGCTGGTTTCACGGGCCAGCACGTTGTAACCGGCGTCATCCGTCAGGATGGTGACCTGTGTATTGACCAATTCACTGTTGCCGGCAACGACGTCCAGATTCAGCAGCAGGTTCTCGTCGCCTTCGACGGTCGTGTCGCTGCTGACGTTGACGGTGATGCTTGCGCTCGTCTGCCCTGGTGCGAAGCTCACACGGCCGCTGGGCATGCCCCCGTTGGGCACCGTAATGTCCTCTTGACCGGCCGTGAAGTCGTCAGCGTTGGCGGCCACCCCGGTGCCCGGCTGGATACGCCAGTTCACCACCGTCGCCTTCGAGGTGTCACCGGTGCGGGTCAGCGTGTATGTGATGGTCGTGTTGCCGCTGTCGCCTTCCACGACCGTGGAGGTGGCTGCAGTCGCCACGATGCGATCGTCGTCGTCGGTGACGGTCACCGCCGCAGAAGCCGCCGAAGAGTCGATGGTCGTCTGGTCCGGTTGGCCAGTACTGCGCTGTGCCTGCGGATTGGCCAGCGACACGTTGAAGCTGCGGTTGCCTTGGACCACGTCATCGCCCGGCAACGTGAAGCTCACGTCGACGAACTGCTGGCCGCCTTCCAGGGCCAAGGTCTGGGTCTGGCCGTTGGCCAGGGTCACCACGACCGAGCTGGTCTGTGGGTTGAAGGTTACCGATGTCGGGCCAGTCGCACCGGCCACACCCGATGCGACCAGGTCGACGGTCAGTGTCGACGACAGGTCGCCGCTGCGCTGGACGCGGAACGCGACCGACTGGCTGCTGCCATCGGCGCCCTCCACCACTGTTGCTTGCGCCAGCCGCGTGATGGACACCTGTGCGTCGTCGTCGTGCACGACGGCGATGGTGCCATTGGCAGCCAGGTCGCTGCGGTCCGAGCCGTTGTGCGACAGGTTGAGCTGGAACGCTTCGTCGCCTTCGATGGCTGAGTCGTTTTGAACCGTGACCGTCACGGTGCGGGTCGACGTGTCGCCAGCGGCCCAGCTGACGTTGCCGCTGGTGGCACCAGAGAACTCAGCGTTCGACAGCGCGCCGGCCAGAGAAACGCCATTGATGGTGACGGCGTAGCCACCCACGCTCCAGTTCACATCGGAAGCCTGGCGGGTGGTATCACCGACACGTGTCAAGGTGAAGGTGTAGGTGCTGGTTGCGCCGCCATCACCTTCAGTCGGCGCACCAACCAGAGTAGCTTCGATGCGCACATCGTCGTTGGCCAGGGTGCCGTTGGCGACCGCATTGGCGCCCAGCGACACGCCGCTGCCGGCCACAGGGGCCAGCACGACGTCGAACGTCTCGTCGGCTTCCACCAGCGTGTCGTTGACCGCGACCACCGTAATGGTGGCGGTGCTGCTGCCAGCAGCGAAGTGAGCCATTCCGGAAGTGGCCACGAAATCGCTGGCAGTCAGGTTGCCGGTCAGAGGGATGGACCAGGGCACGTCGACGGCACTGCGGGTGTCACCTGCGCGGGTCACCACGAAGGTGAACCCAGCGCCCGAGAAGGCCGGCCCAGCACCATCTTCGTTCACCACCTGGGTGATGTTGGACGGCGTTGCGTCGAACGACACGGTGGAGTCATCGTTGTTGAGCGTGACGACCGTCGTGAGTGCGCTGCCCAGGGTGTGGTGGGCAGTGCCCGTGCCGGTCAGTCGGACCGTCAATTGCTCGTTGGCTTCAACGATGTCGTCCGGGCGGACGGCAATGCGGATCACCGCGGACGTCTCGCCGGCGGCGAACAGCAGCGTGCCGGCGGAGTTGTTTTGCTGCAGGTCGGTGCTGCTGGTCGGATCGGCTCCGGAGCCCAGCGCCGTCCACGTGACAGCCGCCGGCAGGCGCGCGTCGCCGATGCGGTTGACCACCACCTCGATGAAACTGGCACCGGCGTTGCCTTCTTCGTGGACGACCGTCGGCGCACTCATCTCGAAGCGTGCATCGTCGTCCAGGATCGTGGCGGTGGCCGTCGTCTGAGCGCCCAGCGTGGTGCCCGCCTCCGGGTTGTCGAGCACGATGCGGAAGTTGCGAGAAGCCTCGATCAGGCTGTTGCCCACCAGCTGCAGGATGATCTCGCTCTGCACCTGGCCCGGCTGCAGCGTCACCGTGCCGCTGGGCAGACCGCTGGCTTGGTTGCCGGCATTCTGGCCGGACGCGAAGTACGCCCGCACATCGGCATCGGTAGCGCCGTTGATCGCTTCCACATGCCAGCTGACCGTCGCGGCGCTGCGCAGGAACTCCTCCCGCGCGACGGTCGCGGTCAATGTGCCACCAGTGCCGTTGTCGCCTTCGTTGCCGCTGAACGTGGCAGATGCGAATTCCACCACCGCCTCATCGTTGGCAATGCGACCGATGGCCGCGGGTCCCACTTTGTTGGCCGGACCGCTCTGCACACTAAAGTCCACCAAGAAGCGCTCACCCGGCTCCAGATCGCTGTCAGGCGAAGGAGCAAACTGGATGAGCGCGCTGGTTTGGCCGGCCAGGATGGTGACCGTGCCGCCTGGGAAAGCGCCACCGAAGTCCGCCGCGTTGGCGTCCACAGCCGTGCCGGAGCCAAACGAAGCCACATCCCAGCGTACGACCACGTCGGAGGACTGCGCCTGCGACAGGTTGACGCGGAAGGTATGGGTGTACGAGTCGTTGACCGCAGAACCCTCGATCAGGTTCGTGGTAACCGTCTCGATGGTGACAGCCGCGCCGTGCGGCGTGATGACGCCGCGGGCCGCACTGCGGCCGAGCTCGACCATCGCCGAGGTCGACGGATCTTCCTGCAGCGTGACTTCGAACGTGCGCTGGCCATCGATGACCAGGCCTGCTGCAGCTTGGAAGGTGAAGGTCTGGGTGTCCGACGTGGCGCCAGGCGTGGTGTTGGCAGGAAACTCCACAATGACGTCCTGGGGCAGACGGAAGTCCCCTGCCCGCGCCGGGTTCTCGCCGACGCCAGCAACGCTCCACCGCACCGAATGGTCAAAGCCGAGCGCACCCGTGCGCTCGACGGTCACCTGGTAGGTGAAGAGGCCATTGGCATCCGGACCGGACGCGGTGATGCTGCCGATGCCGATCTGCGCATCGTTGTTCTTGACGATGCCGGTGACGGTGCCCTGGGTGATGTGGATGTCACCGTCGCTGGTGGCAAGCGAAACATACAGGCGCTGATCGTCGGTGATGCGCTGCTCGTCCACCGACTGCAGCGAAATGGTGGCTTGGTCTTGGTTGGCTGCAAACGTCACCGTGCCGGTACGCAGCACCGGCAATGCAGAGCTGTCTGAGGAGGCAACCAGGATGCTCCAGTCCAGGGTGACAGGTACGCCCGAGCCGCTGACACGACGAACCACGAAGTTCATCATGTCGCCCTCGACGACCGTCACCGCCTGAGAGTCAAACGCGAACGACGGGTCATTGTCGACGATGAGGCTGACGCCCGCCGCACCAGCATCGGTGCCGTTGGTCACGCCGTCGACAGCACCCGTCACCAGTTCGATAGCCTCGTCTTCCTCATCCAGAAGGTCGTCCACCACAGGCGCGCGCAGCGTCACCGTCGTCTGGCCTGCGGCAATGGTGACACCGCTGGCTGCCGACATCCAGGTCGAGGTGGCGGTGTCGTAGTACTCGATGGTCGAGCTCGGGCCCGTGTCATCACCTACCGTGGCCGTGCTGCCCCGCAGGCGCGGCGTGAATTGGACGTCCAGGCCGCTGACACGGTCCAGCTCCACCGTGAAGACAGACCATCCACCGTCCTCCAGCACGGTATTGCCGAGCACCGTCATGGTCGGACGGTCGTCATCCAGCGGCGTGCCCGTTTCGATGGCACCCGTGCCATCGTCGGCAATCGTGCCGGTGCCCACTGCACCTTGCGGGTTGTGCATGAACGCCGGGACACCCGTGGTGCCCACCGTCACCGGGCCGGTCACCAATTCGAAGGTTTCAGGCCCTTCGTACAGCGGCGTCACCTCATTCATCACCGGCGTGCGCACAAGGACGCTGGCCAAGCCGGCCGGGATGGTGACGCCAGAGGTTGCCGACGACCAAGTCTGGCCACCATCAACGGAGTACTCCAACGTCGTGCTATCACCCACATCGGTGCCCAGCACTGCATGGCCGATACCTGTACCGGTGGTCGCCAGCGTCGGCGTGAAAGTGAGATGTTGATCGCTCAGGTGGTTCAGCGACACCGCAAAGACGGCATGGCTGGCGCCTTCATTGATCCGCGGAGAAGACACTGCGATGCGCGGACGGTCGTCGGTACCGGCGGATTCGTCCACACCCACTGTCGAGGGGTTGTCGACGACCGGGAGCCCGCCGGGGCCGTACACCGTACCGGTGCTGTCGTCGATCACGGTCGACACTGCGGTGGCGGTTGAACCGGGGCGCGGCGACTGAACAGTGCCTGTTGCATCCACGTTGGCCAGATCGGTCTGAACCAGGCTGGCAGTCAGGCGGAAGTCTTCGCCGCCTTCAAACACACCGTCGGCTGTGGTGGAGACCGCGGTGTAGAACGTCGTCACACCCGGCGGCAGCATGAAACGGCCGTTGGTGACCACCAGCTGCGAGCCAGAGGGGTTCGCAGGATCGGTGAACACCACCATCAAGCCGACGTCGCCCGGCTCGGTCGTCACGTCTGACACCGACAGCGCTACTTCGACGGCATGTTCGCTCGGCTTGCTCAGGGTGAGCGTGAAGACGGCCGGACTGCCTTCGGAGACGTCCGGCTTGCCTGCCACGCTGAGCGTCGGACGCTCATCGGCCGGCGTCGGTCCGCCGATGACGGGCAGGCCGCCCGGGCCGTACACCGTACCGGTGCCATCGTCAGTGACGGTGGACACCGCCGTGGCCACCGAGCCGGGACGCTCGGTGAGGTTCGAGCCCGTCGGGTCTTGGTAACGCAGGTCCGTGCTCACCAGACGCGCCGTGACGCTGAAGTCCTCAGGCCCTTCATAGACGCCATCGATCGACGTGGCCACTTGGGTATAGACAGTGGTCACCCCCGGCGGCAGAGTGAAGCGACCGTTGGTGACCACCAACGCCGACCCCACCGGATCCAGCGGATCGGTAAACACCACAAAGCTGCCCACGTCGCCCGGCTCGGTGTCGGTCGGGGTGAGCATCAGCTCCACCTGCGTGGGCTGCTCGCTCGGCTTGCTCAGCGTGAGCGTGAAGGTCGCATGGCCACCCTCCGAAACATCCGGCTGGCCCGTCATGGTGAGCAGCGGGCGCTCGTCCACGGCAGGGGTGCCCACCAGAGGCAAGCCGCCAGGCCCGTGAACCTGGCCGGAACCATCGTCGGTCACCGTCGAGACCGCGGTGACCACTGAGCCCGGGCGCACGCCCGGACGAGCACCGGTGGGATCCTGCGAGGTCAGGTCTGTGCTGACAAAGCCGACGGTCAGACTAAGCCGCTCCGGCCCTTCATAGACGCCATCCGTTGTCGTCGGAACGTGCGTGTAGATGGTGGTGATGCCAGCGGGCACCACCACGCGCCCATTGATGATGGGGAGTGCGGAGCCAACGGGGTCGGCTGGATCGGTGTATGCCACCAGAGAGCCGTAATCGCCCCGCTCCGTGTCGATGCCAGTGACCGTCAGCTCGAGCTCGGTGGGGTGTTCGCTCGGCTTGCTCAGGGTGACCACAAAAGCGGCCACACTCCCTTCTGCCACGTTGGACTGGCCCGTGAGGGCCAGGGTCGGACGCTCATCAGCCGGCGGCTGCACCGCCACCAGCGGCAGGCCACCGGGCCCCGTCACAGTACCCGCGCTGTCGTCGGTCACCGTAGAAGTACCGGTGGCCACCGCGCCGGGGCGCAGCGCCGTGCTTGTGCCCGTCGGGTCTTGGTAGCGAAGCTCAGGGCTCACGAAGCTGGTCGTCAGCGTGAACGACTCGGAACCTTCGTAGACGCCATCGACCCCCGTGCTCACACGCGCGTACACCGTTACCACACCGGGCGGCAGCACGACACGACCGTTGGTCACCGTCAACATCGAGCCGGCCGGATCAGCCGGGTTCGTGAAGATCACCATGCCGGGCACCAGATCGCCGGGTTCGGTGGTGACATCCGCAAGATCGAACTCGATCTCCACCGGCTGCTCGCTCGGCTTGCTCAGCGACACGGTGAAGACCACCGGGCTGCCCTCGGATGCGTCAGGGACACCAGTGACCGTCATGACCGGCCGTTCGTCCACGGCAGGCAGGTTGACGGGCAACCCGCCCGGGCCTACCAGCAAACCCGTGCCTTCATCGCTGACGCCGACCGAGCCAGACACCAAGGCACCTTCACGTACCGCCGTGTTGGTGCCCGTCGGATCTTGGAACCGCAGATCCGTGTCCACAAAGCCTGCGGTGATGCTGAACGCCTCCCGGCCCTCAAACACGTTGTCGGTGGGAACGCCCGCCCGCACGTAGACGGTGACGACCCCGGCAGGCAGCGTGAAGCGACCGTCGCGAACCAGCAGCGCCGAGCCCACTGGATCGTTGGGATCGGTGAAGACAGCAAACTCGGAAACGTCGCCCGGTTCCGTCGTGCCGTGGGTGAGCGACAGCTCGATGGTGGCGATCCGATCGAGCGGACGGTCCAGTTTGAGCGTCGCGACCGCAAAACCGCCTTCGGCCACGTTGGCAGGCGTGGACATGGACAGCAGCGGACGGTCGTCATCCCGCGGCGAGGTCACGTCCACCACCGGCAAGCCGTCTACGCCAGCCGGCGCATCAGGGTACAGGTCGCCGGTCCCATCATCGGAGATGGTGGCAACGGCAGTCACCGACATGTTGTCGGTGTTGGTGGCACGCAGCGTGAACGTCTTGGCGCCCTGCGGCAGATCGTCTTGCACGATGCGCGTGCGGACCAACAGGTGGGTGCCAGAGGTCGGAATGCCAACCAGGGAGCCAGGGACGTAATCTACCCACTGGCTGCCGTTGTAGATCTGCAGGGGGACATTCTGCCCGGCGTTTGCCGTTTCCACGCCCAGCTTGGCATCGCGGTCGTCGGTGCTGATCGTGCTGCCGAGCTCGAGACGAACCAGCTGACCAGGGGTGCCTTCTACAGTGAAGACTGCATACGGGGAGCCTTCGTTGACATGGATGGGGTCCATCGCAAGCAGTGCAGCGGGACCGGTGGTCATCGGCAGCGGAATGGTCAGCCTGTTCACGGTCGGCGCAAAGTCCGTCGTGCCAATGACGCCGCTGCCTACCGTCAGGGCAGAAGCGGTGATCGGGTCGCCCATCCGACTGGTGTGGCCTGCGGTGTCGAGCTGCTGGCCCAGCGCGCCGCTGGGACTCACCTGCTGAAGCACAAAAGGCGTGACCAACGCGTCGTTGACGAGGTCGCTCGGCACGCCCAAGCTCGCCATGCCTGCGGCTTGGCTAACTTGGACGCCGGAGGCTTGCGTACCGGACGCATAGGTGCCGGTGGATACAAACAGCGATCCGGCGGCGGCTTGCAGCTGCCGGGCCGCTGCCGCGAAATTGGCCATGTCGGCTGACAGGCCTGAAAGGTCGACGCCACTGTCGTTGCCTGCAGGCGTGAATCCGGTGGTAGGCGACGAGTTGCCCAGCCCAGACAGGACTTCCGAAGGTGCGCTCACCGACGGCACCATGCCCTCGGCCAGGGCACGGACAATGGCCTCGCCGAAGCTGCCGTTGGCCTCGCCCTTGACTGGCGACTCCACTGCCGCGTCCTGCTTCCCGGCCGATGGAGGGTCTTCTTCCAGATAAGTCTTGGACGTCGCGGCGGGCTGCGCCTGAGCCACCAAGTCGACCTCAGGCTGCGCGGCTGCTCGTTCAGCTGCCTGCACGATCGTGCGCACGTCTGAGCCAACCACCAGCTCCAGCTGCAGCCAAGCGATCTGAGCTTCCGGCGATTCCGGGTCGGCCGCCAAAGCCATCGTCAGCAGTTGCGAAGCCTGCGCCAGTTCCTGCGCGTTGGCCGAAGGCATGGCCTTGGCGACGAGCTGTTCGATGGTCTGCGAAGAAAGGGTCGAAGTCATATGCACGTCCGAAACGACGAAGCGAGTCCGACGCGCAGCGACGGCGTGTCTGGACTCGCTGAAAAATTTGGCTCTTGAAGGATGGCTTTAGCGTGCTGCGATCGCAGAGGCGTCCGGCAGGACGTTGACGGCCGGCACGAACTGCACAGCGCCCAGGTCCAGCTGGCCCGTGGCCTGCAGCAGCGTCAATGCTGCAATGTGGCCGTCAGCTTCGGCGGACACCAGGTCGCTCATCGCGTTGATCAGCGACACCTCGGCGCTCAGCACGTCCAGCAGCGACCGGCGCCCCATCTGGCGTTCGGCGGAAGCCATCTCGAAGAACTTGCTGGCGATGCGCACCTGGTTGGCCAGCGTGTCGCGGTTCTGACGGGCCACCAGCAGGTTGCGCCAGGCGATCGTCACTTGCTCCAGCACCAGGTCGCGCGTCTCGGCTTCGCGCGTGACGCTGGCGTCATAGTCGCGGTCGACCGAGGTGCGTGCGTAGGTGCCGGCCATGCCCAGGTTGAAGCTCCAGCTCACCTGGAGCATCAGCTTGCTGTCGTTGACCCGGGTGTTGTCAATCGTGGTGTCCCAGTTGTTGCGGCGGCTTTTCTCGGCCACCAGCTCCAGACGAGGGAAGTTTTCGCGGGCCGTGGTGGCAGACGCACGGTGAGCGATGGCAGCCGAGCGGTAGGCACCGACCTGCAGCTGCTTGTTGTTTTGCAGCGCGCTTTCAAGAGCCGCTTCCAGCGTGGCCGGCACACGGTCCGCAACCGTCGTGGCCACCTCATTGAAGGCAACGCGCGGCGCCAGCTTGCCGAACACAGCGGCAATCCGCGCATCGGCAATGGACAGTGCGCCTTCGCTGCGAATGCGGCGTGCCTCGGCGCCGGCCAGTTGGACCTTGGCCTGCAGCACATTTGACTCGTAGCCTCGGCCCAGCTCCACCATCGACGTCTCGACCTTGGTCAGGTTCAGCACGCTCGCTTCGGAACGGCGGGCGTACTCGAGGACGGCACGGGCGCGCACGGCGCTCCAGTGAGCGGTCAGGCCTTCCAGCAGCACGCCGTCACGCGTAGCAGACGACACAGCTGTCGTCTGCTGAACGACAGCATCTGCTTCATCGATCTGGCGATTGGCTTGGCCAAAGTCGTACAAGAGCTGGGTGGCGCGAACAGTCGTGATGTCGGCACTACGCCCGTCCCCCGGAATGGACTCGGTACCGTACTTCTGCTGCCCGGTTTCGGCCACCACGCTCAGGTTCGGCGTCCACGCCCGGCGGAACACTTCCTGGCGGCGAGCAGCGGCGCTTTCAGCGTCCCGTACAGAAGCACTGATCCGCGGACTGGTCGTTACGAGCTCCGAGAACACCGCACCAGGAGCTTCCGCTGCCCCCGCGTTGTGCGCCAACACCAGGATGCCAAGGATGATGGGGCACAACGCACCCAGGTAGGACAGACGAGCAGACAGGGAAGCGGAAGCGCGGACTTGCATGGGGGGCTTTCTTGGTTAGACGTGCGCAGCACTCGTAGTCCCTCCATTAGGTGACAGGCTTAATACCTGAAAAGCCCGGTGAAAAAGGGGTTTTGCCTGCCTGATCAACAGTCACCGTTCGTCCATCAGGCCTGAGCGCCCCCGCAACCCGCGCCGCCCCACCAAGTGTGACCGTTTGCAACACAAGTGCGGGTTACTTATGGAGTCGGACCCAGCTAGGTGCCGTGCCTAGAACTTGTTGTCCCCCGGCCGCCTTATCGACGTCAGCGTGATCATGGATTGCCACAGCGTCGTGCCTTTGTTGGTCGGGCGAGGACCTGTCCTGCGTCTGCAGGCGCCGCAAACGCACAGGCGGCGCGTCACCGCATCGGGTTCTGCAGGAGGTGTCCAGATAGAAGCAGACAGAGGGGCTTGAGCGTCTTCGTGCAGGGCAGCGGGTCCTGCATGTGCATTCAAAGTCGCCGAACAGTGCTGAGGTTGACCTGCTCGATCTGCGCTCTTTCGGCCGGGAGGTCTATAGGAACGATCTGGCTACGCGTAGCCAACATCGAACTGGCTTTCAACACCATGGAAGGCGGAGGCGAAATGCTCAACTGCCCTGCCCGCGCGATGACGCCTCGGCTGACCCTGCCTTCTCTCTTGATGCCCTTGCCGTTTGACAGGCGTCGTACGACATGGGTATGGTCTATGCATACCCAGAGATGCTATGCATGATCTTTCCGCCTATCCCAACTTGCTCAAGGAGATCGAGACGCTGGCTCAGAGCCTGCGCCTCGTCATGCAGCGTGTCGAGGCGCTAGCGGCGCAGGGCGGCGCTGAACTGAGCTCAGATGATCTTGCCACGCGGAAGGAAGCGATTGCTCGCGAGATCATGGCCTACATAGCGTTGGCCAGGGGAGGTCCACCCGAGACAGTGCTCCCAGCTAACCATGCAGCCTGGAGTGCGCGAGTCGCGGAGCTAAGGGCCAGTGAACGCTGGGCGCCGTCGGATCACGATCTTGCGCGCGGTAGAGAGATTTTGGTCCGGGAGTTCGACAAGCCCGAATTTTTGACACTGGAGAAGTTTGCACACCTGGCCGACAGGTCTCGCGAGCAAATCTGCGACGACATCGCCTCGCGCAGATTGCTTGCGCTCAACGTTCGGCCTCGCGGTCAACGTATTCCCCAGTGGCAACTCGACCAGCGGGTTCAGCAGCTTACCTGTGCCGTCCTTGCAAAAGCATCCCTTGACGATTGGACGGTGTACTGGGCACTCACGACCGGATACGACAGTCTCAGCGGAAAGTCTCCCGTCTCTTTGGCTGGCATGCGCGATCCGCACCGTCTGGCATCAATAGTACTCGCTCATCTTGGAGTGCAAGAGGGATAGGTGGCTTAAGGGCAGCTAACCTGCCTCGCGCAAGGTGGGCAGGTAGGCCTACCTTGCGCATGCCTGAGAACCCACTCTTGTTGCGCTGCGCAAGTGCAATTGCAGCTGAGCGCGCAGAGCCAGGCCTGCAAATTGTGATCATGGCCATCGCGCTCGCCTTCTCCGCTTGCGTTGAGAGCAGCATGGCCTCCCAGCGATCCCCACGTACGAGGCTTCTGCGCTAAAGTTAGGCATCATGGTTCGCATCGCCGACTACCCCAGCTCCGTGCCATAGTGTGGAACCGCCCAAAGGCTGAGTTCATCAGCGAGGCGGAAGCGCTGGCTCTGTACGAGCGAAACTGGGACTACGTCGATACCAACATGCTGACGCCTCGGGAAGAGGCGCTGCTGGCCAAGCTTGCTGAAACCCACGGGAACGGCTGAATCGCGCGTGTTTAGGCGAGCGCATCACCAGCGCATCGCTCAACTTCTTCAGGCTTTCGATACGCAGCTCCTGCTGCAGACCGAGTGTTACGTTGGCGGCGGAACAGCCATCGCGCTGCAGCTTGGCGAGTACCGAGAGTCGGTTGACGTTGTCTTCTTGTGTTCGTCGGTAGACGGCTACCGAACTCTTCGCAGCCTCGTGTCCAAGGACCTGGGGCCACTGCTGCGTGTCCCTGTGAAGCATCTTCGAAATGTCACTAGCCATCAAAACAAGATTTTCACTTTCGTTGCAGTAGATGATGTGAAAATCAAGGTTGAATTCGTTCGCGAAGGCAATACTCGGTTGACAGGACAGTTTGACCCTCGTTTCGGTGTGCCGACTTTGTCGCGCACGGACGTTTGGGCCCAAAAACTGATGGCCAATGCGGACAGGGCCCTCGACAAGGCAACACTCAGCCGAGATATCATTGATATTATCGATGATGATAAAGGGATGGGGGTTTTTGCCTCGTGAGGCCCACGAAAAGGCCTTTGAGGCTTATGGTACTGCACTGGCTCGCGGCTTTCACAACGCTAATTATATGATCGCGGATCTGGCATATTTGAAGCGCTGTATGCAAGAGATGGACATGGGCCTCTCGCTTGCAGACGAAATCGTGCGCACCCTCGACGACGCTGCTGCTGCCCTTCCCCTCGATGCTCAAGAGCAAGTCGAGCGTGAAAGAAGAATCGCAGCGCTCCAAAGTTGGATCAAGCCGCCGGCGCCTCTTATATTTTTGGCCGTGTCGCTTTGCGAGCGCTTAGCGAAGCGTCCGCTGCCAATTTAGTTAATTGGGCGCAAGTTGAAAGGGAAGCGGTGGCACAAGGTGTTTTGACTCAAGAATGTGACGTTCACGAGATGATCGACGTCATCGCTGAGCACAGTCCTGCGGCCATCTCCCAAGCACGAATGAGATCTGTGGCTGCGCGCATCGAGTACGAAGCCATGTCACTGCAAACCGCTCAGATGGAACACCCCAGTTCCTCACTGTTCAAGCGCTGATCGTGCCTTTGGCGGCAGTGGTGGCTCAACGATGCTCTGACATTGGAGCTTTGAGCCAGGCGTTCCGTCGGGTCTCGAACGGCAGGACCTGGACGAGCACCGCAGCAGCCAAAAAGACACATATAGCGTCCAGGCTGCTGGCAAACACTAGATCTAGTGCTATCCTTGCAGTACTGCACCGGTCAATGCGCAGTCCGTAAGCTGCCCCTTGACTGCCGCCGTATGGCAGGCAGCAGCCTCACACACTTCCACCTACTTGGTTGTCGCTTCCTGCGTCAGGGGTTTTCACGTCCCTTCTGATGCGAGAAGCAGCTGCGCCATGGCCGCTCGCTATGGCTCAGCCCTGACATCTTGCAGGTAGTGGGTGGGGCATGAAGATGAAACGGCCAAGCGCCAACTTGGCCGTTTCAGGGGTAAAAGACTCCTGAACAGGTTCCAGGGGTCTCTCGAGTGCTTTGAGCAAGCGCCGGGGAGTGTAGTCGCTAACGGCTACCCATCCGGGTCTCGAGTTTTTTGTTCGAGCCTTCTCCACGAGGAGTCGAGCATGTCCAACGACATGAGCACGAGCTCGGTCGAGGACGGTGAAGTCATCTATCGCATGACCATCCGCACCAAGACCGGGAAGGTGATCCGGCGGGCCAACGGCCAGCCGTTTCGCATCGTCATCCGCAAGCGCAAGGCGTAAGCGCGGTTGATGCAGAGCCGGCGCCCAGGCGCCGGCTCTGTTTTTGCGGCTCGACCGTCCGTTTAGGCTGCAATCACATCCTTGCCGCCCCGATCCCAGTGGCGGTGCACCGCGATGTCGCCGATGAATGCCGAGGCCAAGTCTTTGGCGCCGGCCGCCGGCGCCAGTTGAATGCCTGGACGTCGGGTACCGGGTGCTTGAGGCGGGAGAACGCCCGCTGCGCTGAGCAGGTCACTGCCCTCCCCCAGTGCGGCAATCGGCTTGGCATGCTTGAAGGCTTCGCGCACAAAGTGCACTGCGTCGGCCGAGCCCTTGAGCGCAGCCACACTGGACGCGCCGCCGGGCACCAGCACCGCATCGAACACCACCGAGGGCTGAGTGACGATGAGGTCGTCTACCGGCACTTTGCCGCCTGCTGCGTCCTGCAGCTCACCCAGGCGGCTCGAGAGCACTTTTACCTTTGCGCCCGCACTCATCAGCGCCGACTTCACCGCTTGTAAGCCGGCTGCATCGACCCCAGGCGCCGCTAACACGGCGACCTTCCGACCCGCAATGCTCTTGGGGTTGTTGCGTTTGATCATGCTTAACGCCGGAGAGGGGAGATAACGCCTACCTGGCGTGCGCGGGCTGGCCGGCGGCACCGGCATGCCCAGCACCTCGGCTACGCGGGCGGCCAGCGTGGCATCCACGTTCACCAGGTTGGCCAGCATGCGCTGGCGCACCGCCGGCACCGCCACCTTGCCCAGCTCGAACTGCAGCGCCTCCACGATGTGCTGCTGCTCCACCGGCGTCTGGCTCTGCCAGAACAGGGTGGCCTGCGAATAGTGGTCGCCGAAGGATTCCGAGCGCTTGCGCAGCTTGGTGCCGCTGACCGGCACCGCGGCGCTGGCGAAGCCGCCCTGGTTGGCCGGCACCTCCTTGATCGGCGGCGCATCGATCGAGCTGGGCTCGTAGTTGATGCGGCCCTTGCTGATCGTCTGGCGGTGGAATCCGTCGCGGTTCATGTTGTGCACCGGCACCACCGCGCGGTTGATCGGGATCTCGTGGAAGTTGGGGCCGCCCAGCCGGGTGAGCTGGGTGTCCACGTACGAGAACATGCGCCCTTGCAGCAGCGGGTCTTCGCTGACGTCGATGCCCGGCACCAGGTTGCCCACGTGGTAGGCCACCTGCTCGGTCTCGGCGAAGTAGTTGTCGGGGTTGCGGTTGAGCACCATCTTGCCGATGGGCCGCACCGGCACCAGCTCTTCCGGGATGATCTTGGTGGCATCCAGCAGGTCGAAGCCCAGGCGCTCGGCATCGGCCTCCTCCACCACCTGCACGCCCAGCTCCCATTCGGGGAAGGCGCCGGCGTCGATGGCCTCGGCCAGGTCGCGGCGGTGGAAGTCGGGGTCCTTGCCGCCGAGCTTCTGCGCCTCGTCCCAGGCCAGGCCGTGCACGCCGTTGTTCAGCGGCTTCCAGTGGAACTTGACGAAGCGGCTGGTGCCGCGCGCATCCACGAAGCGGAAGCTGTGCACGCCGAAGCCCTCCATCATCCGGTAGGAGCGCGGGATGGCACGGTCCGACATGATCCACATGATCATGTGGGTGGACTCGGGCATCAGCGAGATGAAGTCCCAGAAGGTGTCGTGCGCAGTGGAGGCCTGCGGGATCTCGCGGTCGGCCTCGGGCTTGGCCGCATGCACCAGGTCCGGGAACTTGATCGCGTCCTGGATGAAGAACACCGGGATGTTGTTGCCCACCAGGTCAAAGTTGCCTTCCTGGGTATAGAACTTCACCGCGAAGCCGCGCACGTCGCGCGCGGTGTCGGCCGAGCCGCGCGAGCCGGCCACGGTGGAAAAGCGCACGAACACCGGCGTGCGGGCCCGCGGGTCGTTCAGGAAGCCGGCGCGCGTCCAGCGGGCCATCGGTTCGTACACCTGGAAGTAGCCATGGGCCGCGGCGCCGCGGGCATGCACCACCCGCTCGGGGATGCGCTCATGGTCGAACGCGGTCATCTTCTCGCGGAACAGCTGGTCTTCCAGCAGGCTGGGGCCGCGCACGCCGGCCTTCAGCGTGTTCTGGTTGTCCGCGATCTTCAGGCCCTGATTGCTGGTGAGCTGCTGGCCCGCGTCGACGGTGGTCTCGTGCGCCAAGTCGCCGGCCTTGTCCACCGGGCCTGCCGCACCCGTGGGCTGGGTAGCCACGGGGCCCGCGGCCAACAGAGGTGAGACGGCAACGCCGGCAGTGGATGCACTGGCAGCCGCCAGGAAGCGTCGACGTGCAGGCGCACCTACATCTTCCAGGCCAGGTTTTTTTGATTCAGTCATAACGCCCTCTTAGAAATTCGCGAAAGGGCGTACGGCAAGCAACATGCCGAACCAACAGGCGCTTCTCACGAAGCGCCTTATGCGGGCACTACCTACCGTGCGACAGGCACTGACGCACTAAGCCGCAAACGGCCCTGACACAGAGAATCTGCGCCAGGGCGTCTAAGAGATACCTGACCTCAGGTCAGATGGCGAAGTCCTCGAGGGTCTTGCCGCTATCCAGCGCAGCCTTGAGCCACTTGGGACGCAGGCCACGGCCCGTCCACGACTCGTTGGTCTCAGGATTGCGGTACTTGGCTGCAACTTTGCCCATCTTGCGGCCAGCGGCCTTTTGCTTGGGCTCGGCGGCGGACATCGTGAGATCCGAGACCTGAAGACCGTATTCAGCCAGGAGCTCTCGAACCTTCTTGAGGCCTTCTTCCCGATTGGCCACCTCGAAGTCTTTGATCTGACGTTCCAACTCTTCTCTCTGAGCCAGAAGTTCCTTGAGCGTCGCCATTGCGGACCTTTCATTTGAAGAACCACAAAATTGTAGCCCATATTCAAGGTCCTTTCCGCTGCCCATGCAGTCCGAGATCTGCAGCCCTCTTGTGTGAGACGACTACAAAATGCCTGCCGTCAACGAGCTGCGGTCACCGCAGCCTCAGCACGCAAGGTGGCACAAGCTTCAGCTGTGCTCAGCGGCCTCCCCAGGCGCCACCAAGGTCATCCAGCGCGCGTCTTGAGCACAGACGTGGTGCGGTTGCTCACCGCTGGCAACGCCTCATCTGAATACCGCCCGCAAAGCCTAAGGCGGCCTGTCAATTCTTCAACGCCGCACTCTTTAGCCGCGACGCCGCGTTCCCACTAACAGCCACAGCCGCGACAGATTCAGGCAGCCTTGATGCCGCTGATTCCGGCATGCTGTACGGCCTCTATCGCTGCCAAAGCAGTTTGCTGTCAGCAGGAAGTGCATCAAAGACTTCTATGGTGAAACTGTCCATTAGAAACTCGCCTGTTGTCGCCTCGGCCACATAACCGTCTGGGCACCAAAAGAGCCGTCTAATAGAGTGAACCACCCACTCCTTCTCGACGCTCATCAGCAAGAAAACCCCCCGAATAAGAGGACGGTTTGATTCCTGAGCCAGAAAGTTTTCAATATGTGAAAACAGGTAATTAAAGGGCACCGTTTCATCGTCAAAGATATGCTCAATGACGACGATAAACACTTGTCCACCTGTCAGCACCCGCACGGCGTTGGACACGGTGGAATCCGGGCCGGCCAACTGTGAAGCGATTGGGTCGACGAAAGATTGAGGAATTTCAAACATGTGATTCGAATCCTAAAGATGTCGAATCATACCATGTTGATGTCTCATGGAAGCAGTTTGCGCTTCGTCAAAGCCTATTGATGGCTTATCGTGTATCGCATGAAACAAATTCGGGTTGGCCTCAAGTAGTTGCCGGATTGACCGAAGACGTAGCGCTGTTCTGAGCACGCTCTTCACATCTAACCTTCCTAGCAGGCAGCTACTGTTGGCATGAACACCTCCTTGATTTCTTCCGTGGGCGCCGCATTGGTGCTCACACTCAGCCCCCTGACCTCTCATGCACTGACTGCCTTTGGCGATCGCCTGACCATCAGTGGCTTCGGCACCCTGGGCGCCGTGAGCACCGACAACGACGACGCCGACTACCGCAGCGACCTGCGGCAACATCGCGGCGCTACCGAGTCCGTCGACTTCGGCGTTGACAGCAAGCTTGGCGTTCAAGCCAACCTCAAGTTCAACGACACGTTTAGCGCGGTGGGCCAGGTGCTGACCAGCCGTCGCACCGATGACCGGCCCGTAGTCGAATGGCTGTACGGTCAAGCCGCACTGCCTGCCGGTGCCACGATCAAGCTCGGTCGCATGGTGCTGCCGACCTTCATGGTGTCGGACGCTCGCAGCGTCGGGTACGCACAGCATTGGCTGCGCGCCCCCCAGACGGTCTACACGCAGTACCCGGCCAGCTCCTTTGATGGCGCTCAGCTCCAATATCGCCGCGGCCTGGGTGCGGTCAACCTGACGGCCCAGGTGTCCTTTGGCCAAGCCAAGGCCGATCTGGCCACGCGTAACCTAATTGCCAAGGTCGACCTGCCGCGTGTGAAGTCGCTCAACGTGCTGCTCGAGTCTGGCAACTGGCTGGCGCGCTTTGGTCACACCGCATCGCCTGACACCACCATCAAAGGACTGCCGTTCCCGAAGTTCGACGACAAGTTCACCGGCTACGGGCTGCAGTACGACAACGGGACGGCACTGGTGCTGGGCGAGTACGCCCGTCGTCGCCAGAGCGGTCTTGGCGTCCTAGACAGCAACAGCTGGTATGTGAGTGGGGGTTGGCATTTTGGTGCCTGGATGCCCTACGTCACCGTGGGCCAGATGACGCCCAAGGGTGCGGCCTATGGCACCACACAGCATGACCGCCTGCGCGCAGTCGGTCTTCGCTGGGATGCAGCGCAGAACATTGCTGTCAAGGCCCAGGTCGAGAAGATGACCAGCGGCGTTTCGAGCTTTGTGCAAGGCACGCCTGCCTTCTACGGCCAGCGCCCCAGCGTGCGCGTGATCAGCGCATCGGTCGACTTTGTTTTCTGAACCTGACATGAAGCATCTTCTTATCGCCTGCACGCTGGTCGGCTGTATGGCAGCAACGGCGGTCCTGGCTGCCGACGTGGTAGTGGTAGGCCATAGCAGCGCTGCTGCCATGACCAAGGACCAGGTTGCCGAGGTCTACCTGGGCAAGAACCAGAGCGTGACACCGCTGGACCTGCCTGAGGCGTCTGCCTTGCGCGCGGAGTTCTACAAAAAGGCCACGGGCCGTGACCTTGCCCAAGTCAAGTCGACCTGGGCCCGCCTGACGTTCACGGGTAAGGGTCAACCACCCAAGGAACTCCCTGATGCAGCCGCCGTGAAGAAGGCCATCGCGGCGGATCCCAAAGCGATTGGCTACATCGAAAAGTCGGCGGTGGACGCGAGCGTGAAGACGCTGGCTGAAATCGACTGACGGCAAGGCCGGCGCATGAAGTTTCGAACCAAGATTTGGATGCTGCCGGCCAGTGCCGCAGCGGTGTTTGTCATTGGCTGCGGCGTCAGTTACGTCGTGGGCTCCAGCACGTCCCGCACGCTGGAGCAGCTGCGCAGCCAGAACTACCCCGCGCTGGAGGCCGTGGCTCGTGTGGAGCGCAGTGTCGAGACGTTCCGACTCACGTTGCAGGCCGCCACTTCTGAGGGCGATGACGCCCGTCTTGCCGAGGTCGCCGACCTGGGCAAGACCACGTTAAAGTCGATCGACCAGTTGGCCGCGATCGATGGCCAAGCCGCCAGTGCCCAAGCCTTGCGCGAGACCGCGACGGCCTACCAGGCAGCAGGCCTGGACGCCAGCCGTGCGATGCTCGGGAAGGCGCCAATGGGTGACCAACTTACCCGCATGCAAGCAGCCATGGCCGCCCTAGACCAGCGGCTGGCCGCCGATAAAGCGGCCGCGGCTGCGGCCGTGTCCCAGGCCCAGGACGACGTGGCAGCCGGTGTGAAGCGTGTGCTCCTGGTGGTGCTGAGCACCTGCATCGCCGCTCTGGCCGCACTCGGCATTGCATCGTGGCGAGTGGTGACCTCCGTTTGGCGAGACCTGGGTGACGAGCCAGTTGCCCTCGGTGATGCCATGCAGCGCATCGCAGAGGGCGATCTCACCGCGCACCAAGCTCAAAACGCACCGACCGGGTCTGTCAGTGCAGCACTGGCCGAGATGGCGTCGCAGTTGAGTGCCACGGTGGGAGTCATTCGCCATGCCGCCGACTCGATCCATACCGCTTCCAGCGAGATCACTGCCGGCAACACGGACCTGAGCGCCCGCACAGAGCACACCGCCAGCAACTTGCAGCAAACCGCCAGTGCGATGGAGGAGCTCACGAGCACTGTCGCGCAAACGGCCCAGTCTGCTGAGCAAGCACAGCAGCTTGCTGGTCAGGCCGCCGGCGCTGCTCAACGCGGTGGCGCCTTGGTCGAGCAAGTGGTCAGCAGCATGGGAGAAATCGACGCTGCTTCTCGGCGCATCGCGGACATCATCGGGACCATCGACGGCATTGCCTTCCAGACAAACATCTTGGCGCTCAATGCCGCTGTCGAGGCCGCGCGTGCCGGCGAACAAGGTCGGGGATTCGCAGTTGTGGCCGGAGAGGTCCGCACCCTGGCGCAACGCTCGGCCGAGGCAGCCCGTGAAATCAAGGCAGTCATCCACGCGTCCAGCGCTACTGTGGAGACCGGCAGCCGCTTGGTGGACGATGCAGGCGCAGCCATGCGGGAGATCGTGGCTGGCGTCCAGCATGTCAGCCAGATGATCAGCGAGATCAGCACCGCCACGCGCGAACAGTCCGGGGGCATCGGCCACATCAACGGCTCGGTCGGGCAACTGGATCAGATGACGCAACAGAACGCGGCGCTGGTCGAGCAATCGACTGCTGCTGCCAGCAGCCTGGAAGAACAGGCGAACAAGCTGGCGGCTACCATTGCCAAGTTCAACGGTTGACAAATCAGGGCGGCGCTGTGCCCCGCGCCGCCCACAAACCGCACCCGTGCCAAGCCGGGCTGCCGTCCGAACAGCTCCTTGAAAGAAATATGATTCTAAAGGGTGTGGCTCTAAAGGATTCGAAATGGGGAAATGCGTCCCCATGTCCTTCTCTAATTCACCTACACCAAATTTCGCTCAAGCGCTGGCGATTGCCCGTCAGGCAAAAGGCTTGACGCAAGAACAGCTTTCCTCCGGGCGCACCTATATCAGTGCGCTGGAGCGCGGCTTGAAGCAGCCTACAGTCGCCAAGGTCGCAGAACTAGCTGAATCGCTCGGCATTCACCCAGTGACTCTTTTTGCCTTGGCGTTCATGAGCAGCCTAGGCGATTCTCGCCAATTGGTGGCGCAGCTTACGCAAGAACTTGAGTGGCTTCATCAGCGATTTAGCGGACGTTAGTAGTACTTGTTGGTTGCGACCAATCGCGGCGTGGAGCGGCCGGGCCATAGACGCCTGTCCCAGCGTTGGGCCTGCGCAAGGTCCTCAAGCAAGGCATCAGCCAGCTGGTGAGGCTCTTGTATGGTCATTGTCCGTGGCGTGGCCATCGCACCAAGCATATCGACTGCGCGACCTGCTCTCAGACGCCAGGCAATTTTGGCCATCGGGGCTCGAACGTTGCCGACATCCCCTTCGACCGCCGCGTCTGTCAACCACGTCAAGTCATCCTGGGCGGTCAGGGCATAAAGAAGTGATTTGGCACACGGGAAACCTAGCGTTAGCATGATGCGACGCTGCCAGTCATGATCAAGTGCGAGTTGGTCGCTGACAACAGGCTGCCTTGTCAGCCAGAACGGCTCGGGAATGTGAACCGGATACACCTTTCCCGCGGGCGTCAATTCCTGCCACAACCGCTCCCGGGCAGAGCTGCAGGGTCTTGTCAGTGACCGTGCCGCATAACAGCCGAGGGCGCACCCATGTCGGCTGCACTTAATGACCCAGGGGTCGATCCACGCCTTCCGGACATACACTGCCTTATTCTTAAGGTCGTCAACAAAACATTGAGGGCAATAGGCGTCCTTCTCACCCGGACGTAAGGATGCGCCAGGCGACGCCAATCGCTCCACTATTTGAGCGATAGGCACCCCTGTCCGCTCTTCCAAAACTTGCAGGAAAACGAGTGGCGGAGAAGTGTCCCAGTCATACTGGCCTTGCTCCAGATGCAACCCGTCCAGTGCAAGCAGGCTCACAACGAACTCCCAAGATGTCTCGAAACCATATTTTTTTGCGCAACGCATCAGCCACGAGCTCAAGCACTCATCAGCAAACAGCATTGGGACACCGGGCAGGCGATAAGCCTGCCCTTGGGTATCTCGGCTCAGCGCTTTAAACATACAAAGCGCCGCGCCATGCCGATAAAGCGGGTATAGTGATCCGCTCGTCTCCCGTGCGTATTGCATGGATGGCAGCGAACTCCAGCACGCGTTTAATACCCCCCGTAACGCCTGCTACGGTCTCCAGGGCAAAAGTCTCTTCTATAATGCACTTTTGAATTTCCAGGCGATCAAGCTTGGAAGGCTTCCGTAGCGGCAGCGTACGTTCGAACGCGATTAGGAATTCTGCCAATGCGGGCCCGGGCTCCCAACGTGGCAAGGTAACCAACGTAAAACGTGTCTTGAGCTGCGGATCTTTGTGGAGGTGGCGCTCATAGCCTAGGACACCTGCGCAGACCACGCTCACTTTGCACGCAGTACTAATCCACTTGATCCAGTCCCAGCACACGCGCAGATGCAAGTTTGTCTTGCAGTCCAGATGTTGTATTTCATCAATAAGCAGAATCCTTACCCCCAACTCCAGCATCGCATCGGCGATTATCACATCCGCTTCACGTTGATGTTGTGTCGGTGACGCAAAGCGCGGTATGCCCAGCGCCGCCATCAACACCGTTTGCAGCACACCCACGGAGCCTGGTGACGGCGTCGAGACGCTGACACATGTCCTCGTCCTCGCTGTTTGATCACGTTCTTCCATGGCCCGGTTGAAGTTCAACAGTAAAGACGTCTTGCCCGAGCCAGCATCGCCTGTAATGGCCAGGCAGGGAGGGCGAAGCGTCTTAGGACGTTCGACAAATCCCGTCATCAAATCCCAAATACCCTCCACCGCGCGATGCGGAAAAAAACGGTCGCGTTGAATGTATTCCATCCGTTCCCGGTCACCACCGGCAAGCATGTTGGCTGCGCCGTTTTCCAAGAACTTAGCACTCATTCTCGTCACCCTCAACAAAACCACGAGGAATGCGTCCGAGAGGCCGAGCAAAAGGTATCTTTGAAGGCGCGCCAGGACGCCTGACGTTCTCATGCTCTAGTTGTCGTGCGTGTTCACGCGCGGATTTCAAGCCACCGCTTTGCGCGTGACGCTCGCGGGTTTCCCGCATGACGTTGAGGTCTTTGGCAAGCTGCTCGGGGTTTATGGGTTCGGCGGCCTTGTTTTGACGCCGCCATTCATTCCATTCGTAAAATGACATGGAAGGAATGAAAGGATCAAGTTTTTCAGCCTCCACAAAGCCGTCAGGGACTTGCACATAAACCCGAGTGCTATCGCGTGGGTCGAATCTGACGATGTGACGGCCGTGCAAACGGTTGAGTGCTGAATGCCCAAACTTCAGTCGAAAGATTGTCACCGTCCCTCGTACCACGGACACCCTTTTTAGTGGCAGCAACGCTAGCCCAAAATTTTCCGGATCGCGTGGCAGCTCTGGCGCTGCCATGAGTCCATTGATCGTCCAAGCTTGGTTCCAGCGCGCCAATGGCGCCATGTGCATTCCTTCGTGCAATGTTTGGTGATAGCGGCTGATCGCGTGCGCAACATACCGCTCCAACTCCAGCAGTGTCATCGCTGCGCTTTTATGAACGTCTTTGGGCGCGCGTCTTAAGATATCGTTATAACTCGCACCGGGTAGCAGCCGAACTTCCCTCATGAGGGTGCCAATGGCTCTTTCGACGATGCCGCCTTTTGCGGGATCGCCTGGCGGTCGGAAAGAGTGACGGATGCGGTAGGCTTGAAACGCACTGTCTAGCACACCATTGGTGAATTCGGAGCCGTTATCGGTGTAAATCTCTTTCATCAAGCCGTAGCCTGGAAATACACAGCCTGTGGCTCCCAACCGTTCCAGCCATCCGTCCTTGGGCAAGACAGCGTTGCGCAAACAAAGGGCGGTAGAAAGCGCCCCTGGCGGGTCAAGCGAAATATAAATACCCAAGATTATCCGGGTGTGGCGGTCAATGGCGATGGTCAGCCACGGTCGGCCGATAGGGACTTTTATATACGGATGTCGGATATGAACATCGACCACCGTACTGTCAATCTCGACGACCAGCAGGGGGCGTTCAGCAGTCAAGGCCCCCTTGACGGGCTTGTGCTCGTATTTGAGTTCCTTGCCTACTTGCCCGGCAAAATTGCGCGGGTCTTGACGCACCTTTTGTAGCAGGCGGCTGATCGTAGGCAAGCTGGGCACCTTGCAGTCAAGGGTGCCGCAGTGCACGAACTGTTGATGCAAACGTTTGGCGGAGATACTGGGGCTGATGCGGACTTCGCGAAGGATCTCATCCATGAGCTTGTGATGAGCGTGCCCGTCCCTCCCGTTCCTGCCCGCTGGGCGTCCGACCGTTCGGCTCATCATGCCGGCAGGCGTGGGATTGTTTTTCCACTTCTTGACCTTGTCTCGAAGGGTGCGCTCGGCGATGCCCAGTTCATTTGTCGCCTGCACCCGCGCCGCCGGGGTTTGACCTGCCTCGATGAACTGACGGACGACGCGTTCCTCCAGCGCCGCGCGCATCCATTCCTCGGCAGGTCGTTCGACCACAGCGGGCGCATCTTCGGACGCTGCAGTGCGGATCGGCTGGAGAGCGCTCAGTGGTACCGTCTCGATCTCGCCCGTGGCTTGATGAAGCACAGTGGCACGTTGGTGATCCTCAAGCAGGCGCAATTCCACGCGGGAAGTTCCAAGAAGCCACTCGGATCGTGGTTCGTACTTGACCCTTATGGGGGGGCGGTGCGGGATGACGGGCGGCTCGTGCCTCTTAGCCATGGCGAATCCCGATCGATCTGTAGTGCTCGCCAATATTTAGTAGTGCGGCGTGTATAGTATGCGCTATACTTTCACCTGACCATTGAGGCTGGTGCTGCTGCAGTTCCTTGAAAAAAGCCTTCATACATGACCCCAAACTGAACTTCTAGAATCTCACGAATTTCGGAGATTTTCAAGAGAGTTTGAAAGTCGTGGCGACGCCCGAAGTCAAGATTTCCTCAAGGTCACTGCCGATCTTGGGGCGACGAGTGACAGTGGAGTTAGTCCGCGGCGCACAGCCCAGGCGGTCTCATGACGCCTAGGCACCTGGCTTGCTCTCTGCGCGCCTTAGCGACAGGAGAGTGCGATGCCGCCCCATCTATCAGTCAGAACCTCGGTCTCTGCCGGCGAGCTGACACTGGAATTCCAACGTCTGACCGCACAACTAAAGGCGGCACGGCGCACGGCGCGTTCGCTTGAGCAGACGGTGAATGACGAGGAGCGTCAAGGCCGCGTCAGTGCAGAAGTGCTGGAGCACCTCCAAGAGACGCGCCAGTTGCTCACGGTGTATGAACAAGCTTATGAGGTGCTCCGGCGCCAAGTCGGAGGTGCCGAGTAACGGTGTAGCGCGGTACAAGGCGTCCTCCGCTCACGCCATGACCTTCGGTTTCCCGAGCGTCTTACCGCCGGCGCTTGGATGGTGATGCCGCAGGTTGTACCCGGCAGCTGGCGTTCGCATTCGACGTGGATGTGCAGACGTGCGGGGTGCAGGGAAACAGGACTTGGGCACTGCACGCTTCAGCGTCTGCTGCTGGCGTTGCTGGTCGTTAAAGGCCGGCTTGCTGGCTCGCTCAAGCTCACTGGACGAAGCCGGATATATCCGTACGCTTGACCGGGGCGGGCGCTGTGGTTGACCTCCAGTATGGACTCCACACCCGACAACCGAGCAGCAGCACTGGCTACGGGCATGGACACCTTCTCAGCAAACATCATCTGCGCGCTGGTAAGTGACTTGCGTTGTCCAATCGCCGCTGCACCACCGGCTAGAAACTTTTGAATCCGCCCTAAGGACTGGATCCAAGACGACACAGCCGCAGGGTTGGTCAGCACAACCCCAACTCCTGCGCTGTGATGCCATAGTCACGGATAGCGGCTTTGATCCAGCGCAGCGTGGCGGCCACCTCCGCTTGCCTGACCTCCTGCGCTTGCGCCTGCAGCAACCGAAGCTCTCTCAGCAAGGCGGGATAGCGAGGCCAATCTGCCCCCTGGCCATCGCCTTGCGGCCGTAGGCCACCATCGGGAACCTCGTTTGCTGCAGACATCGGCGCTTCGTCCTTAGGCGCCTCGGGGCGGATGATGGTCACTTCCCCATGGCGCCGACGGGCTTTCTTGCGCGGCAAGCGACGAGATGGATTCTGCGACTTAGCGAGTGGCTCTTCGAGCGTCATCAACTGCTGATCCTCAACCTTCACATCAGCAATTGTCTCCACGGTAAGCGTGCTCGCAGTGGTGTCAGCCACTGCACCCACGTCTAAGCGGAACACACGAGGCGCACGCGCAGGCTTGGGCAATTCAGTTTCAGCTGGTGCTGCGGCTTATTGCGGTGTCCGTTCGAGCGCGATCGCTTTGTTGTGCCGAACGACCGGTACAGCGAGGGAAGCCGCTACACCAGAC
>OFDN01000136.1_pt1 | contig 71898 bp, 64 predicted proteins | sample 1520971 | NCBI WGS metagenome assembly OFDN01 (sample SAMEA94257418, study PRJEB24077) | hot springs metagenome | biome: Aquatic biome; feature: Geographical feature; material: Water | place: India | collected 2012-06-12 | depth 5 m
TGGATCTTGCGGTTCTTGCGCGGCGGGATGACGGCCTCGGTGCCGCGCTCGACAAGCCATTCGCGCAGGGCCTGACTGTCATAGCCTTTGTCGGCGACGAGTTCGGCCGAGGGCGGCATGGCCTCGATGCAAAGCCGCGCGACCTTGCAATCATGCACGTTGCCGGGCGTCAGGAGCAGGACGCAGGGGCGGCCTTTCTCGTCGCAGACCGCGTGGAGCTTGGTGTTGCGCCCCCCTTTCGTGCGGCCGATACCATGAGCCAAGGCCCCCCTTTTCCACCCCCGGCACAGCGGTGGACCTTGATGCAACTGCTGTCGATGAACAGTCGATCCGGGGCGTCGCCAGCTCCCGCCAAGGCACTGAAAATGCCTTCCCAGATGCCGCGTTCGGACCAGCGGACGAACCGATTGTAGAGCGTCTTCTTCGGACCATAGACGTCAGCACAGTCCGCCCAGCGCCCGCCGCAGCGAAGCGCGTGGACGATCCCGCTCAACACCCGACGATCATCCACACGTGGTTTGCCGCGAACATCCGTCGGCAAAAGCGGCTCGATCCGAGCCCACTGCGCATCGGAAAACCAAAAGAAATCAGACATATCAGCGCCTCCTCGCCGAGGCACTGAATCACAATCTGATCACCGTGGGAATCCAGTTATTGGGTCCGGACCCTAACCTGTGGGCATGAAGGAACTTGTCCCGCTTATCGCTGCCTTCGGCCTTGGTTCCGTCGTAACTGCCTTCATCACCGCATGGCTTGGGCAGCGATCGAAGGAAGACGAACGCAGCTTTCAGGAAAAGCAAAAGGCATACGTCGGATTGCTTGAAGCCTATCACCGCGCCGCCGTCGAAGGGACGGACGAAGCGGCGAAGGCATTCGCGTACTGGCAAATGCGGTGCGAGTTGGTCGGGCCTGAACCTGTGCGCCGGGCAATCCGTCGTATCGTCGAAACCAATGACGATCGCGAAGGCCGAAACCAAGCCCACGAAAATTTGAAAGAAGCCATGCGAGCCGATCTAGGCATCACGAAATAGGCCGAATAGCCGGGGCGATGCCGCCATCAATGGTGGCCGGGATGTTGGCCGGGAGCCGCTTGGGCCTGCTAAACCATTGATTTTGTTGAAAAAGTGGCGGAGACGGAGAGATTCGAATATGGGAGCTAAATCATTGATTTAAATAATTCAAAATGCATTATGATGAAAATAATGCCCCCAATCATGCCCTAGATAGCAGTAATCGATAATTGGCCATCGGCTCACCATGCGTGTGACAGAAGTGTGCTTCGGCGGGTGCTGTCGGGTGGGTTTAACGTCCACCGATATCGACATCTCAGGATCAGTGGCGATTTCTGCGTCGGAACTCACGTGGGCTTATGCCGAACTCTCTTTTGAAGACTTTGCTGAACGTGCTGGAATCGTTGAATCCCCAACGGAAGGCTATATCCGTAACCGAATTTTCTGAACAAGCCGGAGATGCCAATTCAATCTTGCAGCGGTCTAGTCTTCTGCTTGTGATATAATTGGAGACAGATATGCCTTCTTCCCCGAATATTCGGTGGGTATGTCGAGGGGAAATGTTGTGTTTCTTAGCGATACTCGCGACGCACAATTCATAATCATCTAGATTTTCGTCAATATACTTTCGAATCTTTTCGAGTAAGTCGCAATTTCCATTGCGCTTTACAATTTCCGTACCGTTTTCTAGCGCAGTAACCGCGAGATTAAGCGTGGTGTCCAGAACTCGCCATGCCTGTTCTTTGGTTAGATCGCCGAACTGATTCTCCAAAGCCAGCAAGTGGTCGATGAACAGTTTGTTCAAGCCGGATGCGCATGACATCGGTTTGCCCACAAATTCGCTGGCTCTTGGAAATATGCGATGTAGTCTTGAATGTGCCACGGCGAGCGTGACTTGATGCAAGCCGGTTCCAGTCACGAAGTCCATCGGACGGGTGGTGTCCCATAATACCAGATTTCCTGGTAGTAATTCGATGTCTTCTCCGTCAATCGTCAGGCATTCAGAGCCAGCAGCAATGTAAAGAAAGTTGTATAATGCTTCATCGTCTTGGGCGATCTCGGCGGCGCTTCTGGTGCCTTTAACTCTCGCTTGCGGCGAGGCCGTTAGATTGGCCGTTCTAAAGTCACCGAATCGACCTTCGCGAATGAATGCTGGGAAAAAATCGAAGCTGCTTCGTTCAATTGACCAGTGGAGATGTGCTTCGTTTACGAATTCACACCAGCGGCCAAACTGTTCCCTGGCGGGTAACTGTGCCGTTGACCAAGTAGATGCATCTTTCCAATTGCTGACAATCGTCGCGGCCTCAGCCATAATATCCTCTCTTGCCCAAAGTGCTGCTCTTTTGAAGATTGCAGCACCCCCATTCTGCATTGGTATCAACTGATACCTTTTTTAAGGGGTAAGCTATAGGCAATCCCTCATGCCGTCAATCCCTGGATCATTTCGCGCCAAGCGGCGGCCGACGCAGATATGACCGTCCTGGCGCAGCTCACTGCGGTTAGCAGCGGGGATGAGCGGGCCGCTCCCGCAATTCATTAGCAGGAGGTCAGTCTCGACCAAGTCGGGTGGCGCACGTTGCCAAGACAGCCCATCGCATCGGTCAGTATTGCTAGCCAAAGTTTGGGCGGCACTGATCGCGTGATGGAAGTAGGCGGCAATGACGAAAATTCATTCAGACACCAACAAGTATGACCACAGGGCGACGCCCCCGAACGTCGTCGAGATCTTTCACGGCGGCATCCGGGATCTGATCCGGACCCGGCTGGATGAATCCGGTGATACATGGTCGAACTTCGTCTTCGGCACGAGCTACAATCTCATTAGCGCCAAGGATGTCGTCGAGCTTGAAAAGCGGGCCGTCGATGCGGGATACCGGTACGTGGCTTCCGCGACGATCTCGGCAGAAGAAAGGCCGAATGCCTATCAGCAAATCGGCGGAGCCGATGGGGACGCAGACGAATTCTCTTTCGAGCATCCCCGCGCTGTTGTGGAACCCGCGGACGAAGCTGGCAGGCAAAGGCGGGGCCAGGGCGACAATGTCGTCAGGTTTCCCGCCAATGCAGTTGGCACTGCGCGATACTACCGTTCGATAAAGGATGTGATGGAGGGGCTGACCAACGGCGTTCCTCCCGAAACGATTGCGATTATCGACGACAGTGGCGGCACCCTTACTGCTCCCATCCTCGAGCAGTTCCACGGGGTGATCTGCGCGGGCGGAACCGTCAAGTCGCATCTCGGCATCCTGACCCGCGAATTCGGCATTCCCTGCCTGATGAACGCATGCATCAGCGGTATCCGGAATGGCGACAGGGTCGAGATTGAGGTGTCGGGGCGGGCCAAGGCCATGGGGGACTACCAGACACAGGACGATAATTCAGTTCGCGTGTGGCTACATTCTCGCCATTGATACTCCCAAGGCCATTGAAAAGAAAACATGAATTTCCGGAGATGGACGTGAAAGGTTCTGAAATCACATATGCTCGGTTGCTAGAGGCCAACAATTTGATCCGAACCGCCGGCGAGGAAACTTATTTTCTTGGCGTGACGCGGACGGTGCAGGAATCAAAATTCTTTCCTGTCTCAGCTTATATCATGCTTGGGTACTTGAATGCCTTTTACCGGTACCCTCCGCTGCTTCGCAAGATTTCGGCGGTGATGTCACCAGAGGATCTGGCCGATCGCATTCGCAATTCCAACTCCAAGATCCAGTCGATGGGCACCAATTGGTGCATGATCAACTTCTATCTGCTCGGCCGGGAGATGATGATCGACATGGGTCTGGTCCGCCCACAGGACGCTGTCGAGGACGTGATCTTCGTTCTTGACTTTTGGCGTCGCTACCAGCTCGCTTGGCGCCGGGATTCCGGCCATATCACGAACAAGGAGGCCGGGCACCGCTCTCAGGTTCTGCCAGAGCGTCGCATTCAGGTCTATCATGCCGACATGTTCCCCTGCGAGGAAGGGGATGCGTTGCACGGCGCCACCGACAGGTTCCTGGCGGCAGTTTCCCAATACGCCGTTCTGGTCGCTTGCGAGAGCCGCGTCTGCATGACCAATCACGGCCCCTACAATCTCGGTCAGAATCGCGAACTGCTGGTCCGTGACTTCTTCGACCTTGCCGAAGGGGATCTGCCGTGGCTGGATGGAGTGGCGGGCGATGTTCCCTTTTCGCGCCTTACCGTGCCCACCGCAGTCAGGAACACACATTTCAACATTGTCGACGATTGGGGCAGCTTTGACTCAAAGCCGGAATACAGGGCCGCCAATATCTGCGCAGTGGGACTTTATACATCCGACGAACTTACCGAAACGCAAGTCCCGATAGGCATGGGAAGTGCCGAGGAGCTCACGGCAACTTTCGACAGGTATACCGAGATTTTCAAGGATGCGACCAAGAAGCTATGGGAATCGCTGGCCGGATATTCGCGTGAGCAACTGATCGATGCCGGCGCGCTGACCTATTATTCCATCATCAAGGATTTCGCCCACGTTGCCGGATGTTACGAGGCAAGCGACTGGATGGAAATCGATGAGCGCGCCGATCGGTTCCGCCCCTTCATGAACGACGAGTATGGCAACGAATTGCTTGGTGCGCTGTTCGTTCCGCTGTCGCTTTCCAGCCAGCAGTTCAGCGCATATGAAATGATGCCGCATTCCAACCTGCCCAAGCGCAACTATTCCCCGATCCCCTATTCCATCCTTTCCGATGGCGACTATGCGCCGACGGTGGGAGACGAACTCGGACGGGGGGTTACCTATCTCGCTGCGAAGGTCGATCGGTATCGCACAACGCAGGGAACGATGACCCAAGATGAGCTGAACGAGAGGGTTCGTCAGTTCACGCCAAAGCTTTGCACCGAACGTTATCGTTATCTGGACGATGCATGGGTCAAGTACAATTACGACAGCCCGCTTGCCGACGAGCTTTACAGGATTGAGCAGTCGGACTCGCGAAATCTCAAGGATCGTGGAGCGCGACTCGATCGAGACGATGTCGAAGCGCTCTCCAATCTCCAGCACCGTTCCCGATAACGCGAAGAAGAATAGTCATGCTCTACACAGATCATCTTGTGCTGCATGGCATCGGCATCAAGAAATACGCCGACGCCGTGAATATCTCCGAGATAATCGGCATCGCCCAGGCCGAGGTCGAAAACTCGATCGACCGCGCGGAAGAGCGAGGGCTGGTAATACGGGCGGACGGCAAGGCGACGCTCGGTCCGGCCGGTCGGTTGATAATGCAATGCAATTATTCCCGATTTTACGACAGTGTCAGGAAAAATGATGCCTTTGTTTCGGCCTACGATCGTTTCGAGGAGCTGAATGTCGACCTGAAGTCCCTGATTACGGCATGGCAGGTGCGAGATATCGCCGGGAGCACTGTTCCTAACGATCATGCCGACGCGGACTACGACAACAAGATCATCGATCGATTGGGCGCCCTGCATGAAAGCGCCGAGCGCATTCTTGCGGCGATGGCGTCGGTTCTTCCGAGAATGGCGATCTATCGGGAAAAGCTGCTGATGGCGCTCGAACGGGCAGAGGACGGTGCGATCGAATGGGTGAGCGACGCCAAGATCGAAAGTTACCATACGCTGTGGTTCGAACTGCATGAGGATTTGCTCTGCATGCTCGGCAAAGAGCGCGAAGAGTGAGGTCGGCGATGGCTGGTTCCATGAAATGGATCATGCGTCTCGATGGGACGAACTTGCCGGGAAAGTCGCTCATTGGCGGCAAGGCGCACTCGATCGCACGCCTGATGGCGCTTGGTCTGCGGGTGCCGCCCGCCTTCGTGGTTACGACCGAGGCCCACGCCGCGTTTCTGGAAACGGGTGAATTCCCCGACAGACTTGTCGAGGAACTCGAACGTGCCATCGCCTGGCTCGAAGAGTCCACCGGGCGTGTTTTTGGCGGAGCATCTGCTCCCCTGCTCGTGTCGGTCCGTTCGGGAGCAGCCATCTCGATGCCCGGCATGATGGATACCATCCTCAATGTCGGCATGAACGATCAGACCCAGACGGCCCTAGCAGCCGAAAGCGGAGACGCGACGTTCGCACAGGATACCCACCGTCGCTTTGCGCAACTCTACGGTAACGTTGTTCTCAAGGCCGATGCCAAGGGTTTCGACAGTGCGTCTGACCCACAGGTGTGGCGCGAAATGATCCACAGCGCGACCGGCAAGACGCTGCCCGACGACCCGCGTGAACAGTTGCTGGGGGCGGTGACAGCGGTTTTCGAATCTTGGAATGCGCGCCGCGCCCGACGCTATCGCGAGCACCAGAAGATTCCCCACGACCTAGGCACTGCGGTGACTGTTCAGGCAATGGTGTTCGGAAATCTGGATGAGCGGTCGGGCACCGGTGTGCTGTTCAGCCGCAACCCTTCGACCGGCGAAGACAAGCCCTTCGGCGAGTACCTGGGCCAGGCGCAGGGCGAAGATGTCGTATCGGGTGAATTCACGCCGAAACCCCTTGCCACGATGGCCGAGATTGTTCCCGAGGCATTCAACGACCTGATGTCCGCCTCGAAGACGCTGGAGCGGGCCGAACGGGACGTACAGGATATCGAGTTCACGGTGGAGCGTGGCACTCTTTACCTCTTGCAGGCGCGATCGGCCAAGCTCGCGCCCCAGGCTGCCGTGCGAACGGCGGTCGAGATGGCGAACGAAGGCCTGATCGACCGGCGCACGGCCATTTGCCGCATTCCTTCGGAACGGATCCGTATCCTGATGTCGCCTGTCATTCCCGAAGCAGCTCGAGTTGCGGCTGCTCAACTGGCAAAGGGAGAGGGGGCTTGCCCCGGTGTCGGCATAGGCATGGTGGTATCCGACTCCGATGAGGCCGAACGGCTTGGCAAGGAGGGGATTGCGGTCGTGCTTGCCCGTCCGACGACAAGCCCGCATGATGTTCACGGAATGATTGCGGCCACTGCGGTAATAACCGAGGAAGGCGGATCGACATCGCACGCCGCCGTGGTCAGCCGGGCGCTTGGCACACCCTGCGTTGTCGGTTGCGGGCAAGGCAGGCTTTCCGCCCTGAACGGCCAGACCGTAACCGTCGATGGACAGACAGGGCAGATCTGGGCCGGAGCGCTGGAGGTTGTTGTCCCGGACGAAGTGTCTGACGGGATGCTGGCGCAGTTGACCGAATGGGCGGAACAGCTTGCGCCAATCCGCATCATTTCGGCCGATGGAGCGAAGGGGCTTGATGCCCTCGATCTCGCGGCGATTGAAGGTGCCGAAGAATCGGAAAACCTTCCACAAATCCTTGCAGGCAACCAGACTGCGAAGGGCGCAGCCGGAGGCGCGATCGCGACCGACGAAGGCGTGCGCGCAGCCATTGACGCCGGTCTGGAATTCATCGTCGCGGACCTTCGCCTGCCATCGCTCCTGGCAGCGGTTCAGGCGAACGTCGAACCCGAGCCGTGAGAGTGCTGCGTCCCTATCGCCTGCGGACCTGCACGTCGCTCGGCGAGCGTGCGGCGGGCAAGCAACCACACCGCCAATCCAAACTCTCTGTATTCGAGGAATTGAGCAGATGACCAATGTCACCCCCGAAGATGTCCAAGCGCTGATCGAGCTGTTCGATGCAGGCAATTGGGACGAGCTTCACATCACGCTCGACGATTTCCAGCTTCACCTCAACAAGGATCCCGCAGCCCGTCGCGTCTGGAACGGTGGCGAGCGTGCAGTCGTCGATACCCCGGCTGCATCGGTGGCCACCCCTGCGCCGGTGGCGGCCCCGGCGGTGAGCGCGACTGCCGATGCAACCCGATCGGCCGACTATCAGATCCCCGATGGAATGTCGGTGCTCAAGGCCCCGAACCTTGGAACGTTTTATCGTTCGCCCAAGCCCGGTGCGGCGCCATACGTGGAAATCGGGCAGAAAGTGGATGCCGATACCGATGTGTGCTTGATCGAGGTGATGAAGCTGTTCACGCCGGTGAAGGCTGGCGTGGCAGGCACCATTCGCGAAATACTCGTCGGCGATGCCGAGCTTGTCGAATTCGACCGACCGCTGTTTGTTATCGAGCCGGACGCCTGATGCCTATCAAGTGTCTCCTTATCGCCAATCGTGGCGAAATCGCCGTGCGTATTGTGCGTGCGGCGAAGGCGAAAGGTATCGAAACGGTGCTGGCAGTGTCGGCAGCGGATCGTGACAGCATGGCCGCAAGGGAAGCCGACCGCGCGGTCGTTATCGGCCCAGCGGCTGCCCGCGATTCCTATCTCAATGGCGACATGCTTATCCATGCGGCCCTGTCGACGGGATGCGACGCTGTCCATCCGGGTTATGGCTTCCTGTCGGAACGTGCGGCATTTGCCGAAAAGTGTGAGAATGCCGGCCTGAATTTCGTCGGGCCCAAGGCCGAGACGATCCGGCTGGTCGGCGACAAACTGGCCGCCCGCGCCCTTGCCAGGGCCGCCGGTGTCCCCATGGTTTCAGGAAGCGAGAAGGTCGATACCGTGGATGATGCGCTGCGCATTGCCGATGGAATCGGGTTTCCGGTCATCACCAAGGCTTCGGCAGGTGGCGGTGGACGCGGCATGGTCGTTGCACGCTCGCCCGAAGAGCTGCGCAGCTCGTTCGATGCCGCCTCGCATGAAGCCAAAGAAGCCTTCGGCGACGGGACACTCTATCTGGAGCGCTTTGTCGAACGTGCGCGCCATGTGGAGGTGCAGGTCGTCGGTGACGGCGAAGGAATTATCGTGCATTTCGCCGAGCGCGACTGTTCGCTCCAGCGGCGTTACCAGAAAATGGTGGAGGAAGCACCTGCCGCGATCCTCTCGCCTGCATTGCGCAACCGCGTTTCGCAAGCGGCGATCGATCTGCTCTCGCCGATAAGCTATCGCAATGCGGGAACAGTCGAGTTCCTCTACGACGAGGAAACCGAGCAGTTCTTCTTCATGGAGGTCAATGCCCGGATCCAAGTCGAACACCCGGTGTCCGAGCAAATCTGCGGGATCGATCTGATCCAGCGCCAGCTCGACGTTGCCTCCGGCGAAGCCAGCGAACTAGCACAGGATGACATCATTCCTGCCGGCCATTCCATTGAGGTGCGGATCATCGCGGAAAATCCGCTGGATAACTTCCGGCCGTCACCAGGCCGTATCACCAACTGGTCGGCACCTTCAGGCACGGGCATTCGGGTCGATACGGCGATGACGTCGGGCGTGATGGTCCCACCCTACTACGACAGTATGATTGCAAAGCTTATCGTGACCGGTCGCGATCGTGACGATGCCGTCGCACGCCTTCGCGATGCGCTCGATTCATTCGTGATCGAAGGTATTGCGACCAACATCGACCTGTTGCGGTTCATTTCCCGCCACCCTGATTTCATCGAAAACCGGATCGATACACGTTGGGCAGAGCGCGTTTTGCTCCCCGAATTTCTTTCAGACAAAGGAGCCCTGTAATGGCGCACATCGACATTCTAGACACCACCATCCGGGACGGCCAGCAAGCGCTTTGGGGTATGCGCATGACCGCGGGGATGGCGCTCCCCGTCGCGCCGATCATCGACCGGACCGGCTATTCCACGATTGATCTTACCGCTTCGTCCTTGTTCGAGGTTCTCGTTCGCAGCTGCCGGGAGAATCCCTGGGACGGAATGGACCTCTTGGTTCAGGCCATGCCGCGCACCCCGAAACGAGCGGGGATGCGCTCGAACGCCGCAGTGAGCTTTGGTGTAACGCCCGACGCCTTGATGGATGCCTGGATGCGTCAGCTGGCGGTGCACGGCTGCCGCAGTTTCTGGGTCTACGACGTGCTATTCAATATCGACAAGATGTTGCGACTGGCCAAGGTCTCAAAGGAGTTCGGCGCGACCTGTGCGGGTGCGCTCATGTTCACCCTGTCGCCGGTTCACACCGATGAATATTATGCCGACAAGGTCAAGAAGCTGGCTGCATCGCCGGACATCGACTCCATCCTGATCTATGATACGGCCGGCGTTCTGGAGAAGGAGCGGTTGAGTACACTGGTGCCTGCGCTGATCGCTGAGGCGCGCGGCAAGCCTATCGAACTGCATGCGAACAATATTCTTGGGCAATCGGGAAAGGCCTATCTCGATGCCGTGGATCTCGGCGTCACGGTCCTGCACACCTCCACCAGGCCGCTGGCCAACGGACCGGCGGTACCTTCAGTCCAGATGTTTGCGCACAATCTCGAAATGCTGGGGCACACCCACGACCTCGATTTATCGCTCCTTCCGCCGGTCGCCGATCATTTCGAAAAGGTTGGGCGCGCCGCCGGATATCTTATTAACCAGAACAATGAATATGACGTGCTCGCCATTCAGCACCAGATTCCGGGGGGCATGGTAGGCACTTTCAAGGCCAACCTGGCGCAACACGACATGCAGGACCGATTGCCCGATGTGCTGCGCGAGACAGCCGTGGTCCGCCGCGAGCTGGGCTATCCGGGCATGGCAACGCCGTTCAGTCAGATCGTAGGCATTCAGGCGGTGCTGAACATCGTTTCGGGCAAGCGCTATGAGATCGTAACCGACGAGGTGATCGCGTACGCCGCTGGGTTTTATGGGGAGATGGTCGCACCGATCGAGCCAAACGTCCTGGACAGGATCATGTCTTCGCCGCGGGCCAAGGACGTGCTCGCAAACCCGCCCGAAAATCCGTCGATCGAGGAACTGCGCAAACGCCACGGGACGGACAACGACGATGAATTGATCCTACGTGCGCTAGTGCCCGAGGCCGATCTGGAGAAAATGCGGGCGGCGGGACCGGTGAAGAAGAACTTCCCGCTCATGTCATCGCCCGAGCTCGACCAAGTGCAGAAACTGATGCGTCTGGCTCGTACGCCATCGCTTCAGGCGACCATCGGGATGATGCAACTCGAACTCATCCGGCAGGAAGGCTGATGCTGAAGCCACTGGCGCTACCTTCTGCAAACTTTGACGAGGAACAATTGGGTGTTGGAAGCGGAACAACTGCGTAATCAGCGGGTCTTGCTGGTCAACGACGACGGCATCCATGCCGAAGGACTGGCCCTGCTTGAATCCATCGTGCGAGAATTCACTGACGATGTCTGGATTGTCGCGCCCGATGAGGAAAAGTCCGGTGCGGCGCATTCGATCTCGTTGTCGGTTCCCTTGCGCTGCCGTCAGTTGGGCGACCGTAAATTCGCGATCAAGGGAACGCCAGCAGATTGCGTCATGATGGCAGTTTGGCAACTGATGGCCGAATGCCCGCCGACCACGGTAATTTCGGGGATCAATCATGGCGAGAACCTTGGTGACGACAATATATATTCAGGCACGACTGGGGCCGCCATGGAGAGCGCGGTGCTGGGCTTGCGGTCGATCGCACTCAGCCAGGCACGCACTCTCGGCAAGGTGCCGCGCCTGGATGCAGCACAGGCATTTGCGCCCAGCATTCTGGAAACCCTGCTGACCTGCCCGTGGGAACAGGGTACGATCGTTAACGTGAATTTTCCCGATGTCGCTGCTTCTGACGTGCGGGGAATCGAAGTGACCGGCCTGGGGAACCGTCGGCCGGGTACCTTCCGGCCGGTACCGGGTGCTGACGGACGCAACGTGCCCTATTACTGGGTCAAAGTGGATTACGGCGTTTCGAAGCTGGTGCCGGGGACCGATCTGGCGGCGGTGAAATCCGATGCGATTTCCATCACGCCGCTGCGCGTGAACATGACGGCAAACGATCTCATGCCGCGATTTGCAGAGTTGTTTCCAGTCGGCGCGCTGGCGGCGAACCCCTGAATTGAAGTTACTGCTGACTGGCGACCAGCTGCCGCGACGACCGTCGGCAACGAAAGGATTTGATGTGTCTACGCAACTTCGAGAGCATGTACAAGAAGACGGTGACGGGCCGACCGCTCCCACCGACGTGCGAAGCGATTGGACCAGCGAGGAAATCGCGTTTCTGTTCGATCTTCCCTTTCCGGAACTGTTGTTCCGGGCGGCCAGCGTTCATCGCCAATGTCACGATCCGTCCCGGATTCAACTGAGCACGCTTCTTTCAATCAAGACCGGCGGATGTCCCGAAGATTGCGGGTACTGCTCGCAAAGCTCGAAGGCCGACTCTGGCATCAAGGCCACCAAGTTGATGGAGCCGCAGGAAGTTCTCCAGTGCGCTGCGCAGGCAAAGGATAGCGGAAGCGAACGGTTCTGCATGGGAGCGGCATGGCGCAATCCCAAAGATCGCGACATGCCCAAGATTGTCGAAATAGTGAAAGGCGTACGTGCCATGGGCATGGAAACCTGCATGACGCTTGGCATGCTTTCGCCCAGCCAAGCGGAAATGCTCGCCGACGCCGGCCTCGACTATTACAACCACAACATCGATTCCAGTCCGGAATATTATCAGCGGGTGACCACCACGCGCACGATGAGCGAGAGGCTCGATACTTTGTCTAACGTACGCGCTGCCGGTATGAACGTATGTTCAGGCGGTATCGTTGGCATGGGCGAAACTCGCGAAGATCGGGTTGGCTTTATCCACACGCTCGCGACGTTGCCGGAGCATCCCGAAAGTGTTCCAATCAATTCGCTTGTACCGGTAAGGGGCACGGTATTGGGTGACATTCTGGCGGAAAGTCCGGTCGGCCGGATCGATGACATCGAGTTCGTACGGACGGTTGCCGTGGCACGGATTACGATGCCGCACAGCGCTGTACGACTTTCAGCGGGGCGCGAAAATATGTCCGAGGCCACCCATGCCCTTTGCTTTGTTGCAGGCGCGAACTCGATCTTTACCGGCGACAAATTATTGACTGCACCCAACGCCGGCGAAGACACTGACGCTAAGATGTTGCGTAAACTTGGTTTGTCCAGCGGAACGGGCCCCTGCAGTGACGATGTCGTCGGTGGGCGAAACAAGCCAAGGGAAAATGTCCTTTAAGGGCAACAACACTTTATTCCTGACTTCCAAGTAATTGCACAAGCCGGAATTCGATGGCTTTCATCGATTTCTGGCTAAGTGCATGTCAGGGTGCTGTTCAACACCGGGAATATCGCAATTTCTCCTTCATGGGTTGATCCTGACGCAGTGTCAGATTGTCATTTATGGGTGGTTTGGCGCGCTGCGCCAATATGGCTGTCACTGGTGACCAAGAATAAGAACGGCAACCGGTCCAACCTATATCCGAACTGATCGACCATAGAAAGTCGATACATACGGTGGAGGGGATAGCCATGAAGGTTTTGCGACCATTTATCATAACACTGATGTCGACTGCCGTTGCGCCCAGCGCACTTTACGCGCAAACCGCTTCGGTCCCGTCGCAGGCAAGCGAGCAGCCAAACGTTCAATCCGGCAATGATATTATCGTTACAGCCAACAGGCGAGCAGAATCGCTGCAGGATGTTGGCGCCTCAGTCATGGCTTTCAACGGCGAGCAACTTGAGAATTTGCGGGTCAAGTCGGCTGGGGATCTCGCCGGCCTTACGCCGAATGTCGACTTCAAGAAGCAATGGGGCTCGAAAGGCAATGCCAGCCTTTTCTATATCCGCGGGATCGGGCAGGCTGATTTCAATGAAGGCAGCGAGTCTCCAACTACCGTTTACATTGATGACTTCTACATTTTATCGAGCTCGGCGGTCGACTTCCAGACCGATGATGTGGCGACAGCAGAAATCCTGCGCGGGCCTCAGGGTACGCTTTTTGGTCGCAATTCCACAGCCGGCGCCGTTGTCATGCATACTAACCAGCCCACGAACTATCTTGAGGGTAGTGCGAAAGTTTCCGTTGGAAATTACGATAGTACGGGAATCTCCGCGGTCTTGAACATACCGGTCATATCCGATCGGCTGGCGGTGCGGTTCTCCGCGACACGTGAGACCAACGGTGCGACTACAAAGAACCTCTTTGACGGTCCGGGGGAAGGTGCCAACGACACACACGAAGGCAACTTCCTCGCTGCGCGCGCGATCGTGCGTTGGGACGTTACGGACGATCTTTATATCACCTACAAATACCAATACGGGCTCGCAAAAGGCCGGAATGGCGGCGATAGCTCACAGCCGATGCAGCAACTTGAAGGCTATACTATCGTAAAGCCCGACGGAACTGACGGTTTCGGTTATAACCCTACAGAGTCCGGTCAGACCAGTACGTCTGTCATCTCTGATGGCATTAATGACTTCCGAAACAAGGTTCAGAACCACCTCTTGACGATCAATTATGACGTCAACGACGCTGTCACTTTGACATCGGTTACTGGGTATCTGAAGCAGTTCAAGTATACTCTGGAGGACTGCGACGGAACGCCGCGAACGATCTGTGCTGCTTATCAGACAAACGACCAGAAATACTGGACCCAGGAACTGCGCGCGGCCGTCGATCTGGATCGTGCAAGACTTACCTTCGGCGGATTCTATCTTAATCAGGATTACGCCAACCAGTGGACCCTCCCCATCATCAGCGGCACTGGCACATTTCAGGGGCACCCATCGATCGAAGCCGGTGACACCCCGGGCGGACTCGTGCAGTACACCCCCAACAATTCGAAGCTGGAATCCTATTCTTTCTTCGGGAACATTTCCTTCGACGTTACCGACCGATTAACTCTTTCTGGTGGCCTGCGTTGGAACCACGAAGAACGAAAGTTCCATCAGGTTGAAGGACTTTATGTCCACGACCATCCCGATACTGGTCAATATACCATTGACGGCAATACATTCGGCATACTTGTTCTCGATGCCAAGGGGATGGAAAACCTGATTGCCAACTATGTCGTCGGCCCTGCCGACCCGGTTGGAGACCCAGTTGTTGACTTCTCCGATACGTTCAAAACTACTTTCGTGAATTATCAGTTGAGCATCGATTATAAGCTAACCGATGACACGTTGGCCTACGCATCGTTCAAGCGCGGCGTTAAATCCGGCGGATTCAATAACGGACTTGTAAATTTTTCGGCATTTGATCTTAACGCTATTCCATTCAAGAACGAAGTAAACAACGCGTACGAAGGCGGCATAAAATGGCAGACTGCCGATGGCCGCATCAGGATTAACCCTGGCGTGTTCTATTATGACTACAAGAATTACCAAGCGACTGCGTTTACGGTAGTGAACGGCACCTTGGGTGTTCAAGTCATCAATAAAAATGCCGTCGTGTATGGTGGGGAAATCGACACATGGGCAAATCTCGCCGATGGTCTGGATTTGACGTTCGGTGCCGGCTACATCGATACGAAGGTCAAGGACGTGACAAACGTGGGCGGCGGGGTTGCGGTCACTGCAGATCGTGAACTCGGATCGGCACCGCATTTCCAGGCGAGCGGCTCACTCCGATACGAAATGGAGATGTTCGACGGTGCGCTCAGCAACCAAGCTTCGGGTAGCTATACGTCTTCGCGCTACGTAGATGTTCTAAACGATCCCGCTACAAAACTGCCCGCCTACATTAATGTTGATTACAATATCATGTATAAAGACAATGATGGATGGCATGTGTCGGCCTATGTCAAAAATCTAACCAATAACACAAAGGCATTGCAGAAGTTTAACTTCGCAAGTTTGTATAATACTGGTCAGATTAACTATGCTCCTCCTCGGTTCTACGGTGTAGAGATTGGGTTCGAGTTCTGACCATTGATTTCGGATTAGTCCTCCCTGTCGGGCGGCGGAGTTCTGGACTGGATCTCCGCCGCTCATTTTTTGGCCATATGCGTGCTTCGACATACCATTGGCGCCCACCTTACTCGGTGATCGGGCCTGTTCGGGGATCGGGCCGGATCCTCCATTGGCGTCTTCAATTGCGGCAACAGACAGGGCCGAGAACGGCAAGTTGAGGAACGTTCGTACGGTAGAGCCGAAGCCTGGCTTGGCGCTTGGGCGTGCGTCGATTCCGTGGTCCCGCACTGCACACTGATACCTGCTGTCGTTTGCGCGCCAATCGATGGTTCCGGGTGTTCTCCAGTGCTTAGGAAGTCGGTGAAAGGCTGGACGTTCCAAGTAGTCCGTCTCCGCCAATCTCGATGTCGCTGCTCGCCAAGATATTCCGCCTGGTTCTATCTAGTTTCCGGGTCATGTCAGCGTCCGTGCCCGTTGTTCGCCGGATGGGGCAGCCTGAAACGAAATCTGGATGGGAATGCAATGGCTGAGGAGAAGCGCAAGTCGCGCAAAGTGATAATAACGTGCGCGGTCACCGGAAGCATCCACACGCCGTCGATGTCACCGCACCTGCCGATCACGCCAGACGAAATCGCCAGCGAAGCGATCGCCGCAGCCGAGAGCGGCGCTGCAGTGATCCATCTTCACGCGCGCAACCCGCAAGACGGCCGTCCGACGCAGGATCCGGATATCTACGGCCAATTCCTTCCCCGGATCAAACAGGCGAGCGACGCGGTGCTTAATATCACCAGCGGCGGCGCGGTGACCCTGACGCTTGAGGAACGTCTGCGGCCCGCAGCAAAGTATGCTCCGGAAGTGGCTTCACTGAACATGGGGACGATGAATTTCGGTCTCTATCCGATGTTGTCACGGTTCACCGAATTCCAGCACGATTGGGAGCGGCCCTATCTCGAAAACAGCAAGGATTACATATTTCGCAACACGTTCGCCGATATCGAATATATACTCAAGACCTGTCGCGACAACGATACGCGTTTCGAGTGCGAATGCTATGATATCTCGCATCTCTACAACTTGGCCCATTTCCTCGATCGGCAGCTGATCGAACCGCCTGTCTTCGTTCAGTCGGTGTTCGGCCTACTTGGAGGGATCGGCGCCCACAGCGAGGACATCGCCTACATGAAACGAACTGCGGACCGTCTGTTCGGCGATCAGTTCGTCTGGTCGGTTCTGGGTGCCGGGCGAATGCAGATGAATGTGGCGGCGCAATCCCTATTGCTGGGTGGGAACGTTCGCGTCGGGCTTGAAGATAGCCTGTGGAGCGGGCCGGGTCGGTTGGCGACGAGCAACGCCGAGCAGGTCGCCAATATCCGCAAAGTTATCGAGAGTCTCAATCTTGAAGTCGCAACCCCCGCTGACGCGCGCGAGATGCTGCAGCTCAAGGGCGGCGATCAGGTCAACTTCTAGATATGATGGCAAGGAGTGGTTTAATGCGGCTTGAAAACAAGGTTGCCGTGATCACCGGCGGGTCGGGCGGCATCGGCAGCGCGGCCGTAAGACTTTTCGTCGAGAACGGCGCGAATGTGCTTGCCGTCGACCGGGACGAGGATCGCCTTCAAGAAGCGATTGCCGGCCTCAATCCGGAGAAGGCAGCCTATTGCTGCGCAGACGTCTCGCAGGAAGCGGACGTGAATGCCTATATGCGCGCGGCGGTCGAACGCTTCGGCGGTGTCGATATTACTCTTCTGAATGCGGGTGTACTGGGCGAACTGCTCCCCATAACAGAATATCCGGTGGAGATGTTCGACGCGGTCACATCGGTCAACATGCGGGGCGCTTGGCTGGGCCTGCGCGCCGCTTTCGGCCATATGAAGGGGCGGGGCGGCGGAAGCATCGTCATGACTTCGTCGGTGCAAGGCCTGTCCGCTATCCAATACACTACTGCCTACACCGCCAGCAAACATGCGGTCGTCGGCATGATGCGCGGTGCTGCGCTGGAAGGCGCGCAATTCAAGATTCGCGTCAATACGGTTCATCCAGGGCTTACAAATACGCAGATGATGGGTGGACTTCATGAGCAACTTGCCAGCGAGGCGGAAACCGAGCAGACCGCGCAAGGCATCATGGATGATTGGGCGCAGACCGTTCCCATGCGCCGCTATGCCGCGCCGGTGGAACTTGCGCGGTTGATGCTGTTCTTGGCCAGTGACGATGCGAGTTACTGCACGGGTCAGACTTACGTCGCCGACGGCGGCCTGCTTACGTCCTGGACGCCTACAGTGACCGAAGACGGGATGCAGGGGCACAACAGCAGTGGGCCCCGAGTGTGATTGGATACCTGAATTGAAAAAGCTTTTCCCTGACGCCCGGTCCGCGCTTGACGGTCTCTTGCGCGATGACCTGCTGATCGCCAGTGGCGGCTTTGGCCTGTGCGGCATTCCCGAACGGCTGATCGACGCCGTGGTGGAGAGCGGCGTGAAGGGCCTAACGGTGGCATCCAACAATGCCGGGATCGACAACGAAGGCCTCGGCAAGCTGCTGCGCACCAAGCAGATCAGGAAAATGATGGCCAGCTACGTCGGCGAGAACAAGGAATTCGAACGCCAGTTCCTTTCGGGCGATCTGGAAGTCGAGTTCTGCCCTCAGGGCACGCTGGCCGAACGCATGCGCGCCGGCGGTGCGGGTATTCCCGGGTTCTACACCAAGACCGGCGTCGGCACGCAAGTCGCCGAAGGCAAGGAAGTGAAGACCTTCGACGGGCAGGACTACATCCTTGAAAAGGGTATCTTTGCCGATCTCGCGCTGCTGAAGGCGTGGAAGGCGGACGAGAGCGGCAACCTCGTGTTCCGCAAGACCGCGCGCAACTTCAACTTGCCCGCTGCGACTTGCGGCAAGGTCTGCGTCGTCGAAGTGGAAGAGATCGTGCCGGCAGGCAGCCTCGACCCTGACTGCATCCACCTGCCGGGCGTTTACATCCAGCGCATGATCCTGGGTGCGCCTTACGACAAGAAGATAGAGTTCCGCACCACCCGCAAGAAGGAGGCGGCTTAATGGCCTGGACCCGTGACGAAATGGCCGCCCGAGCGGCAAAGGAACTGGAAGACGGTTTCTATGTGAACCTGGGCATCGGCATTCCGACGCTGGTGGCCAACCACATTCCCGAAGGCGTCGAGGTCACGCTCCAGTCCGAAAACGGCATGCTGGGGATCGGCCCCTTCCCCTATGAGGGTGAGGAAGACGCCGATCTGATCAATGCGGGCAAGCAGACGATCAGCGAACTGCCGCGCAGCGCCTATTTCGACAGCGCCGCCAGCTTCGCCATGATCCGCGGCGGGCACATCGACTTGACCGTGCTGGGCGCGATGGAAGTGGACCAGAACGGCGACATCGCCAACTGGATGATCCCCGGCAAGATGATCAAGGGCATGGGCGGTGCGATGGACCTCGTTGCCGGGGTGAAGAAGATCATCGTCGTGATGGAGCACACCAGCAAGAACGGTGACCCCAAGTTCATCCCCGCTTGCACCCTGCCGCTGACCGGCAAGAACGTGGTGGACATGATCGTCACTGATCTCGCGGTGTTCCAGCGCCCCGACCATGACAGCCCGTTCAAGCTGATCGAGATGGCGCCGGGCGTCACGGCGGAGGAAATCGCCGCGAAGACGACCGCCAAATTTGAGATGAACTCTCATTTTGTGTTGCAAGGATAGCAATTGGAGCAGGCAGATATCATGGATCAAGATAATGATAGGCCCGTTGTTCTGCGTACTCTCAGTGAGAGAGTTGCACTTGTAACCATTAATAGACCAAAAGCCAGAAACGCCATTAATTCGGAAGTCGCAAATAATCTGGAAGAGATACTGAAAGAAACTGAATGCGACTCCGAAATTGATGTCGTAATACTTACAGGATCTGGCGGCACGGCGTTTTCGGCCGGCGCAGATCTAAAAGAAGTTGCAGCCGGGAAATTTTCGAGTCTTTTTACCGAGCGTGGCGGTTTTGCAGGATTTGTGCATGCCAAGCGCAGAAAGCCGTGGATCGCAGCAGTCGATGGGCTGGCGCTCGCAGGTGGATGTGAAATTGCCCTGGCGTGCGATCTGATTGTCGCATCGGAGTCGGCAGAATTCGGTCTTCCAGAAGTGTCACGGGGGCTAATCGCTTCTGCGGGCGGTTTGTATCGATTGACCCGTTCCTTGCCTAAGGTCCTTGCAATCGAGCTTATTTTGACCGCTGGTCGTCTTCCGGCGGCGCGCGCGATGGCTTTCGGTTTGGTCAATCGAATCGTAGAGGATGGCTGCGCGGTGGATGCTGCGCATGATCTCGCTTTGCAAATATCTGTAAATGCACCTTTAGCTGTGCGGGAAAGCCTTGGCATTGCCAGGCTTTCCTTTGATCTATCTGAAGAAGAACTACAAAAAATGAGCGAAGAATCGCAAGAGCTTTTGATGGTAACGAAGGATTTTACAGAGGGTCCACGAGCATTTGCAGAGAAGCGAAATCCGGAATGGAGTCGTGTTGGAATTTAGCGGCGTAATGCTTCATACGTTCGAGGGCTAATTTCCGAACCAGCCATGACAGGTCTAGATCTAGTCCTCGGAGAAATGATTGGCGCGCAGTCGGGCCTGGGTCTGCGCCGGACGCTGCGTCCTGCCGCGCTGGCAGGGGCGGGGCGGATCGTGCGGGACGGGCGGGAAATGCTCGATTTTTCCAGCAACGACTACTTGGGGCTCGCCCGCCATCCGCTGCTGGTCGAACGCGCCGGCGAATGGGCGGCGCAGATGGGCAGCGGCAGCGGCGCATCGCGGCTTGTGACCGGCACACACGAGGCGCATCTCGCGCTCGAGGACAAGATCGCGCGGTTCAAAGGAACCGAGTCGGCGCTGATCTTTGCATCGGGCTGGCAGGCGAACGCGGCGGTGATTCCCGCGATCCTGGCGGCCGTGCCGGGGGCGGTGGTGCTGACCGACCGGTTGAACCACGCCAGCATGCACGCAGGCTGCAATGTCGCGGGCATTCGCCAGACGCGGTTTGCGCACAACGACATGGCGGCGCTTGAAAAGCTGCTGGCCGAAAGCGCCGATGCGCCCGCGCGCGTGATCCTGACCGAAAGCGTCTTCAGCATGGATGGCGACCGCGCCGACATGGCTGAACTGGCGCGTCTGGCGCAGGAATACGACGCATTGCTCTATGTCGACGAGGCTCATGCGACCGGTGTTCTGGGACCGAAAGGCGCGGGGCTTTCCGCGACGGTGCCAGGCGCAGTGGACGTCACGATGGGCACGTTCAGCAAGGCGCTGGGCGGGTTCGGCGCCTATGTCGCAGGCTCGCGCGTGCTGATCGACTACCTCGTCAATGCGAGCAGCGGCTTCATCTACACCACCGCGCCGCCGCCCGCCGTTCTGGGCGCGATCGATGCGGCGCTGGACCTCGTGCCGGAGATGGACGCGGAGCGCGCCCATCTTGCCGCACTGGGCGACCGGCTGCGCGAAGGGCTGACCGCGCGCGGCTTCGATGTCGCTGCGTCGAGCACGCAGATCGTGCCTGCCCTGATCGGGGAGGCGGAGGACGCACTGGCGCTTTCGGCGCAGCTGGAAGAGGCTGGCATGATCGCATCTGCCATCCGCCCGCCGACGGTCCCCAAGGGCACAAGCCGCCTGCGCCTTGCCCTGCGCGCGACGCATGGGGAAGGGGACGTCGATGCCCTGCTGGCTGCGATCAGTGATCGGGCGTGACGGTGCTGCTGTTCATGCATGGCTGGGGCTTCGATGCCTCGATCTGGTCGGGTGTCGTGCAGCTTTTGGACGGGTTCGATTGCCGCATGGCCGACCGCGGCTATTTCGGCGCGCCAGTAACGGTCGAGAGCGATGGGCCTTGCGTGGTCGTGGGGCACAGTCTTGGCGCGATGCACTGGCCCGCGGACTTGCCCGAGGGGTGCCGCGGTATGGTGGCGGTGAACGGGTTTGATCGGTTCGTTGAAGGTGGCGACTTTCCCGGCGTGCCGCGCCGCCCGCTGGACCGGATGATCGCGCGGCTGCCGCAGGCTCCGGCACAAGTTGTCACGGATTTTCGCACGCGATGCGGAGCGGAAGCTGTTGCGGGGACGCCTGAACTGGCGCCGCTGCTCGCCGATCTTGAATTGCTGCGCGATGGCGATTTCCGCGGTGCTGCGGAGGGCTTGCCGGTGCTGTCGCTGCAAGGGGCGAACGATCCCCTGCTGCCCGAAGCGATGGGGGGCGCGGTGTTCGCTAAAGCTGGCGTCACCCGCATGACTTGCGAGAACGCAGGCCATCTCCTCCCGCTTGAAGCGCCCGAGTGGACCGCAAAGGCCATCGCAGAATTCGCGAGGGCCGTAGCATGAACGCTGTCGAACGTGACCGGATCGGCGCGGCCTTCGGTTCGGCCCGCGACTATGATCGCCATGCGCGGGTCCAGCACGATGTTGCCAGCGACCTTGCTACGCGCATCGCCGCGCTCGACCTGCCGGACAATCCGCGCATTCTCGAGATCGGATGCGGGACGGGATTCCTGACACAGGCGCTGATCGATGCGGGCGTCGGGGGCAAATGGCTCGTCACCGACATCGCGCCCGCCATGGTGGAACGCTGCAAGGCGCGGGTGGGCGAGAGCGCAGAGCGGCGCTTTGCGGTGATGGACGGCGAATACGGGCTGCCCGAGATGGGCGTGTTTGATCTCGTCTGCTCCAGCCTCGCGATGCAGTGGTTCGACGATCAGGATATTGGCCTGGCGCGGATGCTGCGCAGCGTGAAGGCTGGTGGGCATTGCCTCTTCGCAACGCTGGGCGCGGGCACGTTCGCCGAATGGCGCGCCGCGCATGAGTTGGAAGGGCTGGAGGCCGGAACGCGCCGGTTCGCGCCCGTCAGCGAACTCGATGCCATGCAGGCAGATGCTCGGGTCGGCGATCTCGTCGTGCAGAACCGTGTCGAGAATCACGACAACGCGCTGGGCTTCCTGCGCAGCCTGCGCGCCATTGGTGCCGGAACGCCGCAACCTTCTCATCGCCCGCTCGGCCCTGCGGAAATGCGCCGCGTCATGGCCCGGTTCGAGGAGCAGGGATCGGCGGTCACTTACGAAGTCGTCATCGGGCATTTCCGCAGGAGCGCGCCGTGAACCCCATCGTCGTCACCGGCACCGACACCGACATCGGCAAGACCGTCTTCGCCGCCGCGCTGGCCGGCGCATTGGGCGCGCATTACTGGAAGCCGGTGCAGGCGGGCACCGACGACGAAGGCCGCACCGACCGCGACCGCGTGATCGATCTTTCGGGCCTGCCGCAAGACCGTTTCGTGCCGTCCGCCTACGATCTCGCCACGCCCGCATCGCCACACATCGCGGCAGAGATCGACGGGGTGACGATCGATCCGGCGCGGCTGTCGCTGCCCGGTGTCGAAGGTCCGCTGGTCATCGAAGGCGCGGGCGGCGCGCTCGTGCCTTTGACGCGCGACCTTCTATACGCCGACATGTTCGCAAAGTGGGGCGCGCCGGTCATTCTCGTGGCGCGCACTGCGCTCGGCACGATCAACCATTCGCTGCTTTCGATCGAGGCGCTGCGCTCGCGCGGGGTGCCGATCCTTGGCGTTGCTTTCGTAGGCGATGCGGTCGAGGACAGCGAGGCGATCATTGCCGCGATGGGCAAGGTGAAGCGGCTGGGCCGCCTGCCATTCGTCGACCCGCTCGACGCAGCGACCCTAAGCGCGGCGTTCCGCGAAAACTTCGACCTTCAGGACTTCCGCGCATGACATCCCCGATCTGGCATCCCTTCACCCAGCACGGACTGGAAGAGGCGATCCCGACTGTCGTGAAGGGCGAGGGCGCGCTGCTCCACACCGCTGACGGTCGCGAGGTGATCGACGGCATTTCATCGTGGTGGGTGACGACGCACGGGCACAACCACCCGCCGATCATCGACGCAATCCGCGAGCAGGCGACGAAGCTGGATCAGGTGATCTTCGCGGGCTGGACCCACGAACCTGCAGAAGAAGTCGCGCGCGGTCTGCGCGAGATGATGCCCGACGCGCTGACCCGCGTGTTCTTTTCCGATTCCGGCTCCACGGCGGTCGAAGTCGCGTTGAAGATGGCGCTCGGTTACTGGCAGGCCCAAGGTGAGCGGCGCGAAGGCATCGTGGTGATGGAGCATTCCTATCACGGCGACACCATAGGCGCGATGTCGGTGGGCGAGCGCGGGGTCTTTAACCAGGCCTATCAGCCGCTGCTGTTCGATGTCGCCAAAGTGCCGTTTCCGGCCAAGGGCGCGGAGCAGGCCTGCTACGACGCGCTGGACAGCGCCTGCGCGAACGGGGCGGCGGCTTTCATTGTCGAGCCGCTGGTGCTCGGCGCGGGCGGGATGCTGATGTATTCGCCGGAGGTGCTGGCCGAAATGCGCGCCATCTGCGCGCGTCACGGCACGCTGTTCATTGCCGACGAGGTCATGACCGGCTGGGGCCGCACCGGCACGCTGCTGGCCTGCGAACAGGCGGGCGTCGTGCCCGACATCCTATGTCTGTCGAAGGGGCTGACCGGCGGGGCGATCCCGCTGGCCGTCACGATGGCGAGCGAACCGATCTGGGAAGCGCATTACAGCACCGACCGCGCCAAGATGTTCTTCCATTCATCCAGCTACACCGCCAACCCCATCGCCTGCGCGGCGGCGGCGGCGAACCTTGCGATCTGGCGCGACGGGCCGGTGCGCGATCAGGTGGCGACGCTGGCGGAGCGGCAGGCACAGCACCTTGCCGCTCTGGCTGCCCAGCACGAGATCGAGAACGTGCGCCAGTGCGGCACGATCGCGGCTTTCGATGTTCCGGGTGCGCAGGGCTATCTGGCCGACGTTCAGCCGCGCCTCTTGAAGTTCTTCCGCGAGAACGACCTGCTGCTGCGCCCGCTGGGCAACACCGTTTACGTGATGCCGCCCTACTGCATTTCAGAGGCGCAGCTCGCCCGCGTTTACGAAGTCATCGCCTCTGCGCTGTGCTCGCTGCGCGAACCGGCGCACGACGGGGCCTTAGCGTCACGAGGCCGTGCGCGCCGGCAAGGTGGTCTACTTCATCTCACTCGCCGATCTGATCGCCCAGCTTGCCAAGGCCGAACGTGAAGGCACGCTCATCCATGATAGCCGGTCCCGGATCATGAACTCCATGCGAGCATCGGAGAGGTTGTGCTGCGCCTGGACCACAAGAACCTTGAACATCGAGACCGGATCGAACCGTGGCCTACCGCCCTACGCCCCATCGCTGTATCCTAGCCCCTTTACCAGTAGGGTGCGGAAAAGCTCAAAATCCACGGCCTCGCCTAATACCTCAAGCGGATTGCCAACCCGGCTCAGCCGCTCCAAATGCTCCGATAGCGAAAACAGGGTCGATGGACGCATCAGCGATATCTCCTCGCGGATGCTGAATCACATCAGCATGCAAAATGCGAGCGGTTATTGCGGGCGTCCAGCTTGGGCGAGCGTGCCGGGTTCCAGCGCAACGAGCGCATACTGTCATTGGGTCCGCGCTACGTCGTGGCCTTTCCGGGCAATTGTATTCTCTAGAGGCTCGTCATCGAGGCCAAAGCACGGCGCATCACCGTTGTCGACCGGCGCGGCCCGCTGGGAACTAGGCCGCACCAGTAATTTTATGAGCCCACCACGCGCACGGCGCGGTGACGACAATGTCAGCTTTCAGAGATTGGGAGAGGTACTCTACTGAGTAGGATGCGGGCCTGTTTCAGATGCGGAAGGTCGATCATCTCGCCGTTCAGTTGAGCCACGCCACGTGTAGGATTGCTGTTAAATAGTTCAACAATTTCGCGCGCGCGTTTGAGTTCCACTTCGGTTGGCTTAAAGGCCTCATTGATCACAGCGACCTGCAATGGATGGATTGCCATCATGCCGGTAAAACCGTCCCGCCGTCCGCGCGCGGCATAGGCGGCAAGGCCTTCGACGTTCCTGATGTCGGGATAGACGGTCTCGATCGCGGCGACGCCTGCGGCATGCGCGCCGAAGAGGGTGAGGTTGCGGGCCATCTCGTACGGCTGGGTATAGCTTCCGTCATCATTGCGGGACGAAGCTGCGCCGATGGCGGCGGGCAGGTCTTCGGCGCCCCAAGTCAGGCCCATCAGAGGAGTCGTCACCTCGCGATAGGTGCCAAGCTCGAAGATCGCGATCGGGGTTTCGGTGACGATCGGCAGGATCGGGATCGCCTCACCCTGCATGAGTTCGACGAGCCGGTTAACGCTTTTGGCACCCTCGGCCTTGGGCAACATCACCCCGGCGGGCGGGTGCGGCAGGACGGCGGCAAGATCGCGTGCGGTTTCTTGCCCATCCAGCGGATTGACGCGGACGATCACCGGCAGGTCGACGTGCGATTTGAGGAATTCCGCCACGCACTCGCGGCCCTTGGACTTGTTTGTCGGCGTCACCGAATCTTCAAGGTCGAGGATGATCGCATCGGCGCCGCTGGCAGCTGCCTTAGCAAAGCGTTCAGGCCGGTCGGCAGGAACGAAGAGCAAGCTGCGCAGCCTCATGCGTCGGAACCCTTGATCAGCGCCATGCGAAGGCACTCGCAAGCCACCTCGTCACGCTGATTGAGCAGGCGATGCCGGAATGTCACAATACCCGAACCCGGACGTGACTTGCTTTCCCGCTTCTCCACGACTTCAGTCTGCGCACGCAGCGTATCGCCGATGAATGTCGGCTTGGGGTGGAGCAGCTTGTCATAACCAAGATTTGCCACCAGCGTGCCGAGCGTCGTGTCGCTCACGCTCAGTCCCACCATCAGCGCGAAGGTAAAAGTGCCGTTCACCAAGATCTGGCCGAATTCGCTTTCGCGGGCGGCCTCGGCATCGATATGGAGCGGTTGGGGATTGTGGGTCATGGTTGAGAACAGCAGATTGTCTGTCTCGGTCACCGTGCGGCAAATGTCGTGCACGATGGTGTCGCCCACCTGCCACTCATCGAAGAACTTGCCCGCCATCAGTCGTTCCCCGCCTCGACGCGCGCCAGAAGGGCCTCGACCTCGACCTGGCTGCCGACTTCGGCGGACAGTTCGGCCACCGTCCCGTCGAACGGCGCGGTCAGGGCATGCTCCATTTTCATGGCCTCCAGCACCATGAGGCGCTGGCCTTCCTTCACCTCGTCACCCTTGGCGACGTCGAGCGCGAGAACCTTGCCCGGCATCGGCGCGAGGATGTCGCCATCGTGCGCGGAACCATGGCCCGATCCGCGCATCACGGTGTCGAAACCGTATCCCATGCCATCGGCGAAGACGACGACATGATCGCCGTCGGCATAGCCGGTGACCAGCGTATCGTCGGTGGAAAAGAAGTCGGGCGTCACTTCGCCGACGGCCGTGCTGTCCGCCTCTGCCGCTGCCATGTCGACCACGCGCCCTTCCCCGCGATGGGAAAGCCATACGGTGCGGTGCACCGGCGCGTTCAGGCGGAAACCGGCAAGCTCTCCATCTGCATCGCCATAGGCAATGCGCGCCGCCACGTTCCAGACCATGTCGTCGGCAACACCGTCCGGCACCAGTTCGTCGCCGTGGCGCTCGATGAAGCCGGTGTCCAGCACGCCGTCACGGAAGTCTTCTGCGTCCAGCGCGCGGACAAGGAAGCCCGCGTTGGTGCGCACCGGCCAGACCTCTGTATCGGCAAGCGAGGCGACGAGATCGTCGATCGCGCTGTCGCGGTCTTCCGCATGGCAGACGACCTTGGCGATCATCGGGTCATAGAAGGGCGAGACCTGTCCGCCTTCCTCGACACCGGTTTCGATGCGGGTGGCAAGGCCGAACGACAGGTGATCGAGCCGCCCCGTGCTGGGCAGAAAGCCGCTGGCGGGGTCCTCTGCATAAAGGCGTGCCTCGATCGCGTGGCCATTGATCGACAGCTCGTCCTGACCCTTGGGGATGATCTCACCGCCGGCAACGCGGATCTGCCATTCGACCAGATCGACGCCGGTGATTTCCTCGGTCACGGGATGTTCGACCTGAAGGCGCGTGTTCATTTCCATGAACCACGTGCGGTCGGCGCGCAGACTCTCGCTGGCGTCGGCAATGAACTCGATCGTGCCTGCGCCTTCGTAATTCACGGCCTGCGCGGCCTTGACCGCTGCGGCGCAAATCGCCTCACGAGTTTCGGCGTCCATGCCGGGTGCTGGTGCTTCCTCGATCACTTTCTGGTGGCGGCGCTGCAGCGAACAGTCGCGTTCAAACAGGTGCACGACGTTGCCGTGGCTGTCGCCGAAGACCTGCACCTCGATATGGCGGGGCGATAGGATGAACTTCTCGATCAGGACGACATCGTTGCCGAAACTGGCCCGCGCCTCGCGGCGGCAGGATTCGAGGGACGCCATGAAGTCGCCCTCGGCATCAACCTTGCGCATCCCCTTGCCGCCGCCACCGGCAACGGCCTTGATCAGCACGGGATAGCCGATCGCGTCCGCCTCGGACTTCAGCCGCTCGTCCGACTGGTCGTCGCCCATGTAGCCTGGCGTGACCGGCACGCCCGCCTCGGCCATCAGTGCCTTGGCCGCGTCCTTCAGGCCCATGGCATTGATGCTGGCAGGCTTGGGCCCCACCCAGACGAGCCCTGCGTCGAGCACGGCCTGCGCGAAGGAGGCGTTCTCTGACAGGAAGCCGTAGCCGGGGTGAATCGCCTCTGCGCCGGTTTCCTTGGCGGCGGCGATGATGCGGTCACCGATCAGATAGCTTTCGGCAGCAGGCGACGGGCCGATATGCACCGCCTCGTCCGCCATGCGAACGTGGAGCGATTTTGCATCGGCATCGGAATAGACCGCAACCGTGCGGATACCCATTGCGCGCGCGGTGCGGATGACGCGGCAGGCGATCTCGCCGCGATTGGCGATGAGGATTGATTTGATCATGAATTCGCTATCCAGAAAACGACTGCGACGATGGCGACGACAAGGATCATCTTCCCGGCAAAGGCCCAGATCATCCAGCGCGGCATGCCCGCATTGGCAGGACGCTGGCTGGTAGGGTTCGGGGCGGATTGATCCTCGCTCATCGCGTTACATCCTGAATACGCCGAAGGGCGCACGGTCGGGGATCGGGGCTTCGAGTGCGGCGGCAAAGGCAAGGCCCAGCACGTCGCGGGTCTGCGCCGGGTCGATCACGCCGTCGTCCCACATGCGCGCGGTGGCGTAGTAGGGGTTGCCCTCGTCCTCGTACTTCTGGCGGATCGGGGCCTTGAACTCTTCGGCTTCCTCCGCGCTCCACTTTTCGGCGTCGCGGTGGACGGTGGCGAGCACGCTGGCCGCCTGTTCGCCGCCCATGACCGAGATGCGGCTGTTGGGCCACGAAAACAGGAAACGCGGCTGATAGGCGCGGCCCGCCATGCCGTAGTTGCCCGCCCCGAAGCTGCCGCCGATCAGCACCGTGATCTTCGGCACTTGCGCCGTGGCGACCGCGGTCACCAGCTTCGCGCCGTGCTTGGCAATGCCCTCGGCCTCGTATTTGCCGCCGACCATGAAGCCTGAAATGTTCTGCAGGAACAGCAGCGGAATGCGGCGCTGGCACGCCAGTTCGATGAAGTGCGCGCCCTTTTGCGCGCTTTCGGAAAACAGCACGCCGTTGTTGGCAAGGATCGCGACCGGCATCCCGTGGATGTGGGCAAAGCCGGTGACGAGCGTATTGCCGTAGAGCGGCTTGAACTCGTGAAATTCGCTGGCGTCGACAATGCGCGCGATGACTTCGTGAACGTCATAGGGCGCGCGCACGTCGTCGGGGATGATCGCGTAAAGCTCGTCCGCGTCGTAATTGGGCGGAACGGCAGCCTGAAGGTCGAGCTTCGCGCCTTCATTGCGGCCTAGGTGGCTCACGATATCGCGCACGATAGCCAGCGCGTGTTCGTCGTTTTCGGCCAGGTGATCGGCCACGCCCGACTTGCGCGTATGCAGGTCGCCGCCACCAAGGTCCTCAGCTGATATTTCCTCGCCCGTCGCGGCTTTCACCAGCGGCGGCCCTGCAAGGAAGATCGTGCCCTGTTCGCGCACGATCACGGTTTCATCGCTCATCGCCGGAACATAAGCGCCGCCCGCGGTGCAGCTGCCCATGACGCAGGCGATCTGGGGAATGCCCATCCCGCTCATCCGCGCCTGATTATAGAAGATGCGGCCGAAGTGGTCGCGGTCGGGGAAGACTTCCGCCTGATAGGGCAGGTTCGCGCCGCCGCTGTCGACGAGGTAGATGCACGGCAGGCGGTTTTCTTCCGCGATCTCCTGCGCACGCAGATGCTTCTTCACTGTCATCGGGTAGTACGATCCGCCCTTCACGGTGGGATCGTTGGCGATGATCATGCACTGGCGGCCCGACACGACGCCGATGCCTGCGATCATGCTCGCCCCGTGAACGTCGCCGCCATACATGCCGTTGGCGGCAAGCTGGCCGACCTCGAGGAACGGCGCGCCGGGATCGAGCAGACGTTCGACACGATCGCGCGCCAGCAGCTTGCCGCGCGCGACATGGCGTTCGCGATGGCGTTCGGCACCACCGAGCGAGGCCTCTGCCACCTTGGCGCGCAGTTCATCGGCCAGCGCTTGGTTGTGGCGGCTGCGGGCCTGCGCCTCGGGCGAGGACAGGTCCAGCTTCGTCGTCAGAACCGGCGCGCTCATCCCTTCATCAACTCCCGTCCGATCAGCATGCGCCTGATCTCGTTCGTGCCCGCCCCGATGTCGAGCAGCTTGGCATCGCGCAGGAAACGCTCAACCGGCCAGTCGGTGGTATAGCCCGCGCCGCCCAGCGCCTGCACTGCCTCGCCAGCGGCACGAAAAGCGTTCTCGCTGGCCAGAAGTATCGCTCCGGCGGCGTCGAAGCGCGTCGTCTGGCCCGCATCGCAGGCCTTTGCGACGGCATAGGAATAGGCCCGCGCCGATTGCAGCCCGACATACATGTCGGCGATCTTCGCCTGCATCAGCTGGAATTCGCCGATCGGACGGCCGAACTGCTTGCGTTCGCGGACGTATGGAATGACGACGTCGAGACAGGCCTGAATGATGCCGAGCTGCACACCGGAAAGCACGACACGCTCGTAATCGAGGCCGCTCATCAGGACTTTCACGCCCTCGCCGACACCGGCCATCACGTTTTCGTCCGGCACGAAGCAGTCGTCGAAGACCAGCTCTGCCGTGGGCGATCCGCGCATGCCCATCTTCTCGATCTTCTGACCGATGGAGAAACCTTCGAAGTCCTTCTCGATCAGGAAGGTCGTGATGACGCCCCCCCTCTTTCCTTCAGGCCCCGCATCGGGGTCGGTCTTGCCGTAAACGACCAGCGTGTCGGCATAAGGCGCGTTGGTGATCCAGAACTTGGTGCCATTGAGCACCCAGCCGCCATCGGCCTTGTCGGCGCGCATTTTCATCGACACGACATCGCTGCCCGCGCCCGCCTCGCTCATCGCGAGCGAGCCGACGTGTTCGCCGCTGACCAGCTTGGGCAGGTACTTCGCCTTCTGCGCGTCGCTGCCCCAGCGGTGGATCTGGTTGACGCACAGGTTCGAGTGCGCGCCATAGGAAAGGCCGAGCGAGGCGCTGGCGCGGCTCACTTCCTCGACCGCGATCAGGTGGTCGAGATAGCCGAGATCGAGCCCGCCGAACTCTTCCGACACGGTCACGCCGTGCAGGCCAAGCTCACCCATCTGCTGCCACAGCTCGGCGCGCGGAAACCAGTCGTCGCGGTCGATGCGGTCGGCTAGCGGCATGATCTGTTCGTCGGCGAAACGCGCGACGGTGTCACGGATCATCGTGGCGCTTTCGCCCAGTGCGAAATCAAAATCGGGGGTCGCGCGCATGTCTATCCTCTCCAAATCATCTCAGTCATACGAGGACAAAGTCGGCCTAGACAAATTGAAATGAGGTTCGCCATGTCATAGACACCGCCTATGATCGAGCGTTACCTGATCCGCTATTTCATCGCCGTCGTAGATAGAGGTAGCTTTTCCCGCGCTGCCGCAATGGCGCATGTGTCACAGCCAACCCTGTCTGCGGGAATAGCAAAGCTGGAACGGCTGCTCGGGACTCCACTTTTCAAACGAGACAATCGTCGAGTTGAACTCACCGCTGCAGGTGCCCGGTTTGTCGAACATGCCCGTGCTATCGAACGTGCCTTCACCGGTGCTGAAACAGTGGGAAGTGGCGAGGCGGCGGCGCAATTGCTCCGCATCGGGATTGCATCAACGCTGCCCCCCGTCATGGTCGGGGCTGCGGTGGCGACAGCGCGCAAGGCTGACACCAATACCCGGATCGAGATACTTGATGGCCGGATGCGTGACCTGTTACAACGGCTGGATCGCGGCAGGCTTGATGCGGTTATCGGGCCCGTGCCGGCCTCGCGCGAGATGGTGCGGGAAATTGGGCGCGAAGACTATGCGATGGCCTTTGCTGCTAGTCATCCGCTTGCCCGGCGCAGTGCTGTTGCCCCAGCCGAACTGGTCAACGAAACGATGCTGGTGCGTCGGCAGTGTGAAGCTTTACCCGAAACCAGCCGCTTCTTTACGACGCACGGTGTACGACCCTTCATGGCGTCCCGTACTGATGATGACGAGCGCGCCTTGGCGTTGGTTGCGTCGGGACTGGCAATAACTCTTGTGCCGCGGTGTTATGCTCGAAAAGGCATTATTTTGCTTCGTCTGGAACGATTCGACGTGGAACGGACCATCGGCCTCGTCAGTGACCCAGATGCAATGGTTCGGATAGGCACCTCAACGGTTTTGGCGGCGTTGTGCGATAGTTTCCAAGAGGCACTTCTACCTCCAACATAAACCGTCACTTTCTGGTGTTCTGATAGCAGATACCTCTCCCAACACCGGGGCGACTATCTCCGCAACATGCAGCCATCCCAGCAGTCCCACCGACCGGATGGGAGCTGAACTATAACCACATGGATCTCGAAGTGCTCCATTCCAACTGCAACGAGGTTCTCGATGCCGACATCGAAAGCCTCGATGCGATCTGACAGAATCTGCAGCGGCGCGTCGGTCGCCGTTCTGTCCGGGCCCGTTGAATTTAAACTTCAGCGCCGCAGCAGGCAGGTCGGAGCGGTACGCAGAGCGGGGATTAAGGATGTCGCTGGCATTGCTTGATATCGGTGGAGTCATTCCGCTCCCTCACTCGGCCTCGCCATCGGCGAGGCCTTTTCTTTGCCGCGACCGGCACTAGCTAGGCGGCGAGGAGAGGAAACCCGACATGCCGCTTCGGATCACCATGCATCGCAACAACAAGGAACCGATCGATTGCGTCTGCCTCGGCGATCTGGCCGAGGCGATCGCGGTCGCACGCGAGGCCAGGGAAGCCGAGGGCTGCATCGCCGTGCAGGTCTGGAGTGCCGACGGACAATTGCTTCACGAAGACGGCAAACTCGACTAAATCTTTGCACAGCCGCGCCGCGAGCGGTTGTGACGATGCCCCGGCATCGTTAGCCCGGATCGACGCATCAGGGGGTCAAGACCATGTCGAACTATTCCACGCATCAGGGCAAACCGGACCGGTGGTCGCACCCGGTGCAGAATCTCGACCCGTCGCTGCGACGCGCGCGATACGGGCGGCTGCAGCCGCTGGAAATCCCGTCGCTGTTCGAGCGCATTTTCCGTCGCCGGAGCTGACCCGGCGTCCAGTACGAGGCGCTGCCGGGATGGGCGACGGCGTGACCGTCGACGCCGGTAAGCAGTTGCGCGATTGGCGGACCTTTGCAAGATAATGCGGGCCATCTTCTGCCGATCCCTGCCTTGCCTGATTAATCGCAGACTGACCCGATCGAGGACCATGTCGGCGCGAATGTGCGGCCTAGCTGAAGGTGCATCTGCGTTTCATCCAGGTCCCGCGCTTGTCCCTGATCGCCGCTGCGTCCCGTAGGGCGAGTAGCCGAAGGGATGGTCTATCCGCCATGCATTTGCTGGCATGATGGCGAGCAGATGACGCACGTCGATCCACGAACAGGGCCAGTGGCAATCCTCCTGCCAGCACCGAATTCCATTCCGGCTTTGTCGCGAACATTCCTGAACCAGGTCAGCTGATCCCTGCAACCCGCAGCCCCGCCGGCCGTGTTGGCAGCGTCTCCCCCGCGCGATTGCGGTGCAATCTGCGGGGCGCTGCCTGCCCGCACCACCCGGCGTCTGCGGGTTCCCCTTGGGTCGGTGACCCTGCGGTGCAGATCTCCCATGCCCTGCTTCTGACCGGAGTTCGCAAGCCGGAAATGGTTTCCGGTTTGGGAGCAGAAGGAAATCTACCCATGACCAATATCGCAATCCTCGTCGGCCGTATCGCCCGCGATCCCGAAACCCGCACCACGCAAGGGGGAACCACCGTCACTACGATCTCGCTGGTCACCGACCGTCCGGCCCGCGACAAGGAAGGCAAGACCTACAAGGACGAGAACGGCTACACTGCCAAGGACAGCGAGTTCCACCGCGTCACCTGCTTCAACGGCCTCGGCCAGAACGTCGCGAAGTACTGCAGCAAGGGCCAGCTCGTCAGCCTCGAAGGTCGCATCCACTACACGCAGTGGAACGACCAGGACGGCAACAAGCGTTACGGCTGCGAGATCCTCGCCGACAAGGTCGACTTCCTGTCGCGCCCGAACCGCTCGGACAACCAGGATGCCCCGCCGATCGACGAGGACTGATCGGCACGGTACAACGACAAGGCCCCGCTGGCATGCGCCACCGGGGCCTTTTTCTTGCTTGTCCTGCTGATAAGGCAGGGCAGGCGAAGCGCAGATTGCAGCCTGCCTTACAGCATTACGACGATGTCCTGAGACGTTCGAGCGCGGCATCGAGACCCATGGCCGATGCCTGTTTGACGAGCCGCTTGAGCTTGCCGGCTTCGAGCGTTTCGGCGCCGCATTCGAGCAACATCGCTCCCAATTCCTGCGCTGCCTTCTGGCGCAATTCCGCTTCCCTGGCATTGAGCTCGGCGCGTTGTTCGCGGAGGCGAGTGAGCGCATCGCGCGCATTTCTGGACCTTGCCATTGTCGTTTCATCCTCTGGCTGAAGGTCCCCTCGCGGAGCATTCTGCCACAGGACAAATGTTCTGCAAAGGTTCTTGTTTGCGGTGAAGCGAGGGCATGTACTTCACCGAGAGGGGGGAGGTCTCTCTCGCAGTCCCTGTCATGGTGATGGCGGCTTGAGGGCCCGCGTCAAGGACGGACGGTTAGGTCACGTGGTAGAAATCTGTCCTGATTGTAACCAGCGTTGAGCAGGGAACAGGCCGGCCGCCGCGCTAACCCATAAAGCTGGCGGTGGTCGGACTGTTCCCGGGGCACGGCGCTTGCGATGTGACGCAAGCGCGACCGCAGGTCGCGCCCGGTCACGGGAGAGCAGACATGGTCACCATCGTGCGCGCGGTCGAAGGCTGCCCGAATATCCCGCCGAACTTTCCGATCCTGCTGACGAACAGCATGAAAATCATCGAGCCGGCCTTCGAGTACCTCATGGAAGTTGCCACCCTGCATGGCCGCACCCGCAGTCGGGAGACGCTGCGTACTTATGGCGAGCATCTCTACGACTGGTTCGACAGCCTCGAGCAATCCGGTATCGCCTGGCATGACGTGTGCGCCCAGACCATTGCCGCTAGGCAACGCGCTCAGGATCACGCTGGTCATTATCCCCACTCCTGTCCTGCATCAGGAACCGGCGCGAATCATACGCCGATCGATCGCCAGGAGCCATTCCTATCGGCCCCGGAAACCGAGCATCGTAGGGCCGCAGGCGCACCCACGGGAAGTAACGGCAAGTCCCTCCATCCGGATTACGCTCCTATCACTGAAACTCGCCGGTGAAGCTGGGAACAGAGAGCACACCCTACCCCTCACCGGGAGTCGATCTTTGGCGTAAGATATTGATCTGCAATACCTTTGTCCGCACGCCCCGAAATCCCGCAAAACTGACCATTGGTCACCGCGCTGACCACATGTGACCAACTGCTCCAACCCTCTGACAGCAAACGTATTTCCGCGCTTGAATTTGCAGCTTGTTCTATCTATGTTCTAAATCAAGGAGGCGGATCGTAAAGGGGCGTGGAGAATGCCCGAATGTCGCGACGCCATCACCTTGCCTGCTATGTAACGCAGGATATCTTCGACCAGTTCTGTGCATTGGCGACAAGCCGCCACATGACGGTGACGGGCCTGCTGCGCAAACTTGTCGTCGACGAACTCGACGCCGCTGCGCTGCTCGGTCCGGGCGATCTGGAGCGCAATGTCATGTTCACGGCAAGGGCGGTGGGCGCGCTGCTCGAACGCCATGATCCCAAACTCTATGCGCAGGTAATCGCAGCCTGGCGCAGCGACCTTTCCGGCGAGGACCGCGGCGATGTGGGATGACGCGCGCTCCACCTTTGACGAGCCGTTCTACCTCACCCGCTGGGTCGGTCCGAAGCTGGCCGTCGCTATCGTTTTTGCAGTCCTTTACCTGTCGATCCGGTACCAGCTGGAGGTCCATTCCAGCGTCACCACCAACACCTTCGGCCTGGCCCATGCCAAGGCGAATTTGTTCCTGTTTCTGGGCGCGAGCGGGGACGCACAGTGGTACTTCTCCGGTGGCGGCGAAAGCTTCGTTGTGCGGCAGGACGTGGTCGCCACGACGAACCCTTTCGTGGCGGCATGGGCCCATATGCTGGACCGGATCGTGCGCGGCACATGGATCGCGGCAGGTCTGTTATTTGCACCGCCAGCGCTCTGGCATTCGTTGCCGGTTCTGGAGGAGGCTTTGGCCCGGATCAGGGTGCAACGTGCTCGGCGGCGTGAACGGAGTACGCTGCTAGAAGACGTACCGGTTGAGCCCCCGGTACGGACCAAACCACGGCGGCGGCCCAAGTCCAAGGCGGTGCGTGGCGATCAGCTTTCCTTGCCCTTTGCCGAACCTGACGGGGGGCGGCCCCAGACGCCGAGCGATGCGATCGATCCGGTGCCAACACGCATTGTTCGACGGACGGAACAAGCACCAACGCGCCCACCCGATCCGGCCTCTGAACTGCCACCCGCCTTGCCGCCGCCGGTGACCTCCGAGGAACCCCGGTTCGTTCCCGGTCAGGCCCGCCGCAAGTCAAAGCGTGAGGACAAATAATTGCTCTCGGTCGCATCGGTTCGCTCGGCAGGTGGGGCAGCTTCGTACTTCGCTGCCGACAACTACTACACCCGCGAACAGGGCCAGGGCGAATGGTTCGGAAAGGGCGCCGAGGCATTGGGCCTGACGGGCAGGATCGATGCAAAGCAGTTCGAGGCCGTGCTGCGCGGCGAACTCCCGGACGGTTCGCGCGTGGGGCGCGAAGGCATCCACCGTGCCGGGATCGACCTCACATTTTCGATGCCCAAGAGCTGGTCGCTGATTGCGCTTGTGGGTGGAGACCGGCGGATTATCCAGGCCTATGGCGAGGCGGTGAAGGCAACGTTGACATGGGCGGAAAGGAACGCGGCACAGGCGCGGGTCGATGACGGGAAAGGGCAAAGACAAGTGTCGACAGACAACCTTGTCGTCGGCCTGTTCGAGCACGACACGAGCCGCGCGCAGGAGCCGCAAAGCCACTTCCATGCCGTCATCGCCAACATGACCCGGTTGCCGGGTGGCGAATGGCGGGCCCTGCGCAACGACAAGCTCTGGACCTACAATACGCTATTGAACTCGATGACCATGGCGCACTTCCGCCGCAGCGTCGAAGCGATGGGCTACAGGATCGGCGACCGTTCGAAACACGGCAACTTCGAAGCAGCCGGTATCGCGCGCAACATGGTGATGGCATTCAGCACCCGCCGTCAGCAGATTCTAGCCAAGGTCAGCGAGATGGCATCGCGTTCGCCGCAAGCTCTACAGGCTGCCACGCTGATGACCCGCGAGGACAAGGCGCCGATCGAGGATCGCGGCGCGCTCTATGCGGGATGGAAGGAGTCCGCCACCGAGATCGGGCTTGACCTGGCCGCCATCCGCGCCGAGGCCGATCACAGGTTCCAATTCGAACCGAGCATAACCCAGCGCATGGGCGAAGTGTGGAGCACGATTGCAGACAAGGCGCGGGATATTGCCGATCGCTTTGCCAGTGCAGTCGGCCTGCAAGCCACCGATCCCTATCTGCCGCAGAGGTTCCCCAGGCAGACACCGGGGGATATTGCCGCTGCCCATGCGGTGGCGTCTGCCATCCGGCACCTCGAACAACGCGAGGCAGGCTTTGCCGTCACGGACATCGCCAAGGCCGCGCTGGACTTCGGCCTGCCGACAACCATCGATGAGGTCGAAAGGGCGATTGACCGACAACTGCGCAATGGGAACCTGCAACGCGGGGCTGACGAGCCTGCCGGACTGGTCACGACCGCGCAGGCGCTCGCGACCGAACGGCGCATGCTGGACGCGATCGACAAGGGGCGCGGCGCTGTTGCGCCGATCCTGTCGTCCGATCTTGCCGGAGAAAGCCTCCAGCACTTTGCGCGAGATACCAACGGCTTTGCCCTCAATCCCGGACAGGAAGCGGCAGGACGCATGATGTTTGCGTCCTCCGACCGGACCATTGCCATCCAGGGTATAGCCGGGGCGGGCAAGTCGAGCCTGCTTGCACCCGCCGCGCGCCTGTTCGAAGCGCAGGGCCGCAAGGTCATGGGGCTGGCCATACAGAACACGCTGGTGCGCCAGCTGGAGCGCGATACCGGTGCCTCGATGACCGTAACCCGGTTCCTGAAGGCCTATGCCGGGGAGGTCGATAGAACGGTCAGGGCGGAAATGGCAGGCAGCGTGCTCGTGGTCGACGAAGCCTCGATGATGGCCAATGCCGATCAGCTGAAACTGGTCGAGGTCGCCAACCGGCTCGATGTCGCGCGCCTCGTGCTGATCGGCGATGCACGGCAGCTTGGGGCGGTCGATGCCGGTAAACCCTTTGCGCTTGCACAGGACGCCGGGATCGCGACCTCGCACATGGACCAGAATGTCCGAGCCCGCGACGATATGATCCGCGAAGTCGCGAAAGCCGCGCAGGCAGGCGACGTGAGTAAGGCCATGGCCCTGCTTGGCGGCAAGGTAGTCGAAGCCGATGGCAGCGTGGTCGAACAGGCCGCGCGACAATGGCTCGATCTGCCGAGGGAAGAGCGTGATCGAACCATGATCTTTGCATCGGGCCGGCGCCTTCGCGATGCGGTCAACCTGACCGTGCAGGCGGGCCTTCGCGACAAGGGCGAGCTTGGTGGGGGCAGCCTGACCGTCCGGGCGCTCGACCGGGTCAACCTCACCAACGAGGAACTGCGCTATGCCCACCACTACAAGCCGGGCCGGATTGTCGAGCTGGCCAAACCCGTCAAGGCGCAGCGGCTTGCCTCGGGGCTCTATGCGGTCACCGGCGTGAACGGGAATGGCCGCGTGGGACTGGTCGATGCCCAGGGCAAGGCGCATCGCTTCGATCCTGACCGCATCCGGCCCGGGCAGGACAATCGCATCGCGCTTCACGAAGAGAGGGAGCGGACCATCCATGGCGGCGATCGCATCCGCTGGACGACGAATGACCATCAGCGAGGACTGCTCAATGCCGATCGCGCCACGGTGACAGCAATCGGCAGGTCCCATGTCGACATCGAGACTTCGACCGGCATGAAGATGACCCTGGCAAAAACCGATCCGATGCTCTCCCGGATCGATCTGGCCTATGCCTACAACGCGCACATGGCGCAGGGCATGACGACCGACAAAGCGATCGTCGTCATGGAAGCACGCGATACGAAACTGCTGACCCGGCAGAACTTCCTCGTCTCGGTGACGCGCGTGCGCGATGATCTCACTGTCTATGTCGACAAGGCCGACCAGGCCCAGCGAAAGCTGGAACTGCAATCGGGCGAAAAGACTTCCGCGCTGGAAACCGTGGGCGAGAAGGAGCCCAAGGCGCCCGAACTCGAATTGCAGCGCGAGCGGGTCAAACCGTTCGAGATCGGCATTTGACGGCTTGTTCCGCGCGGTGTCCTAACGGCTTGGCCAGCCCAGCATCTTGTGCGGCGCGGGGAAAGCATCGAGCAGCGTGGCGCCCCAGACATCGAGCAACTCGCGCCGGCGTTCCATGTAGGCGGCGCGATTGTAGGCTCCTTCCGATCCCGACACCCCTTCGGGAACATGGGCAAGAATCAGGTCGATCACATGCCGGTCGCCCGGCGAGCCGTTGCGTTCGGCCCATTCGTTCATGATCGTCGAGAACGACGCTCGCCAGCCATGCGGGACATGCCGCCCCTGGTAGCCGCAGCGGTTGTAGAAGTAGGAGAGCGTGTTCTCGCTCATCGGACGGTGGGCATTGCGGTTCGATGGAAACACCAACGGCCCGCGCCCGGTCAGCACCCATGCCGCGCGCAGGACATCGACCGCTTGCGATGACAGCGGCACCAGATGCTCAAAGCCCTCGTCGGACTTCAGTTCCTTGTCGAGCTTCATGCGGTGAGCGGGCACCCGCCAAAGTGCATCAGGGCAAAGCTCATTGCTCTGCCAGTCCACGCCCTCGATCTCGTCCCACGGTAGCGCACGGATCATGCCGGGGCGCTGCGCGGTCAGCGCCAGAAACCGTGAGGCGAGCTTGGTCAGCGGGGATGCCGGTTCGGCTTCGGTCTTGCGCACCATGTCCTGCAATGCATCGAACGACAGGAAGGCCGGCCGCTTCTTCGAGCGCGGCACCGGCTTCAGCGCCTTGGTCACGATCGCCGCCGGATCGCGCGTACCAGCCCCTTCGGCAATGGCATGGACAAACACCGCCGACATGCGCTGGCGCACCCGGTGTGCCGTCTCGATCGTCCCGCGCTTCTCGATCTTGCGCAGCACGGACAGCACCATGGGTTCGTCGATCTCGGAAATCGGCAGCATGCCGACCCACGGGAAGACTTCCTTCTCCAGGCTCGTGATCACATCGCGGGAATGGATCGGCGTCCAGCGGTCCTTCTGCAGGTCGTACCAGCCCCGCGCCAGTGCCTCGAAGGTATTCGCCGCCGCAACCGCGCGTTCGACCTTTGCCTTGGCCGCCTCGATCCCCGGATCGCGGCCATCGGACAGGAGCCGCCGCGCATCGGCCTTGCGGTCCCGCGCTTCCTTCAGCCCCATCTCGGGATAGCGACCCAGAACCAGCCTTCGTTCCTTGCCGGCAAAGCGATACTTCAGCCGCCAGCTGCGCAAGCCTGCCTTCGAGACGAACAGGTACAGCCCTTCGGAATCGGCGAGCTTGTAGTCCTTGGGCCTGGGCTTAGCCTGTCTTACGGCCATGTCGGTCAGCATCAGTGCCCCCAAAGTCGCGTTCCGCTGCCCCCGTTCGTGCCCCCGGATCGGGGTGGATGCAGGCGGAAGATCGGAAACAAATAGAGAACAATGATGGCCGCAGAATGGCGGAAAAGCAAGGAATTTAGCGCTTTAAGGGATGTCCTCGGATCGCGAGGTGGCGGAGACGGAGGGATTCGAACCCTCGGTACCGGATTTACCAGTACGACGGTTTAGCAAACCGTTGGTTTCAGCCACTCACCCACGTCTCCTGCGCGCTTGGCATCGGGGGCCTATAGCGTCGCAATTCAGGGGCTGCAACGGTTATTGATGGGAGAATGGCAGCAGCATCAAAATTGCGTCCCCAGATTCGCTCTGGCGCAAATAGGACTCGGGTGGTCGCCCGTTCATTGTGCGCTCATCTACAAGATTCATATGTTTAGGCCATTTTTGACGGGAGGTGTGCATCATGCACAATCGGGCACATAAGCAAGGAATAGCAGCGATGGCGAAACAGGCATTGCTGATGATGGCATTGGCACTTTTTGTAGCCGCGCCATCGAGCGCCCAGATTACGTCGGTAGATCCCAATGAGGCGATCGACGCGGATCTCGGAACTCCGCCCGCAACCGCGCCCTCTGAAACAAATGTGACGGTGCAGGACGGGATTCCGACCGAAGCACCGATGCCCGCGCCTTCCGATACGATGATCACGCCCGCACCAGCGGCGGACCAGAACACCTACCAGGAAGACGATCTGATTGGCGCTGCCGAAGGTGTATTCGGTAAAGGCGCCCAAGGCTTGGGCAAGCTGATTGAAGATATATTGAAAAAGCAGGGCCGTCCCAACGGCTATATTGTCGGCCGCGAAGGCGGCGGTGCCCTGGTCGTCGGCCTGCGCTATGGCTCGGGAACATTGAACCACAAGGTCGAGGGCCAAAAGCCTGTGTACTGGACGGGCCCATCAATCGGATTTGATGCCGGCGCTAACGCGGGCAGCACGTTCGTGCTCGTCTATAACCTCTACGATACCGAAGATATTTATAAGCGCTTCCCGTCCGGTGAAGGCGTTGCCTATCTGGTCGGTGGGTTCAACGCCAGCTATCTGCGGCGTGGCGACGTGGTCCTCATTCCGATCCGTGTGGGCGCAGGGCTCCGGCTGGGTGCCAATGTTGGCTATATGAAATTTTCCAAAAAGCAGCGTTGGCTGCCCTTTTAACGGGCGCGCAAATCTTCCATCCGCTTGAGATAGCGGGCGAGGACATCGATCTCCAGATTCACTTCTCGCCCGACGAACAGGCTATCCAGCGTGGTCATCTCGGCCGTGTGTGGAATGATATTGAGCGTGAATTGTGCCGTCTGATCGGATTGATCGGTAATTTCATTGACGGTCAGGGAAATGCCATCAACGGTGATCGAACCCTTGGCCGCGATATAGGGGGCAAGCGCGGCGGGCGCTGAAACAACGACTTTCCAGCTATCACCCACGGGATCGCTGGCAATAATATGACCAACACCATCGACATGCCCGGTCACAATATGGCCACCCAATTCGTCCCCAACCTTCAACGCGCGCTCGAGGTTCAGACGCGCACCCGACTGCCACAAACCGCTGGCCGTGCGCGATACTGTTTCGGCAGAGGCGTCGATGGCAAACCAGCCATCGCCCTTGTCCACGACCGTCAAGCAGACCCCCGAACAGGCAATTGACGCACCAATGGCAACACTATCCATGTCAAAGGTGCAGGAGATAACCATCCGCAGGTCGCCCCGCTGTTCGACAGAGGTCACAGTGCCGATATCGGTAATAATGCCGGTGAACATTTTGATTGAGCCTTTGAATTAGATAAGGGCGTCGTAGACTTCGATGCTATCCTTGCCAAGACGGCGCGATAGGGAAATCTGCCACCGGCCATGCGCCGCATCGAGATTATCAAGGCCGATATCGCCGAGGCACGCGGTCCCGGCACCGATCAGGATGGGCGCGCGATATAAAAGCAAACGGTCCACAAGACCGGCGCGCAAAAAAGCCGAGGCGGTCATGGCGCCACCTTCGACGAGCAGTGTGTTGCACGCAAGAGATCCAAGTTCCTCCGGACTGTGCAGAACTTCCCAGCCCTGCGGTGCATCGCCACTGCCCAGCATGATCTTGCGAGGGCTGCGATGCTCCAGCCCGGCGAGACGCACGTCCAGCCGGGGGGCATCGATCCGCACCGTGCCGGCGCCTACCAAAATCGCATCGCAGCGCGCACGCTCGACATGGGCATGGGCACGCGCAGCGTCGCCGGTGATCCAGCGGCTTTGGCCATTTGCCATGGCTATCTGACCATCCAGCGATGTCGCCATTTTCAACGTTACAAAGGGACGTGACCGTTCCAAGCGACTGAAAAATCCGGCTAATTGTGCTCGCGCCTCTGACGCCATGACGCCGGTTTCAACCTCGATGCCTGCTTCGCGCAGCCGTGCGAAGCCCTGTCCCGCCGTGCGCGGGTCCGGGTCTGTCACAGCGCCCACAACCCGCGCTGGTCGCGCATCGCATACCAATTGTGCACAGGCTGGGCCGCGTTCGGACGGATGCGCACAGGGTTCGAGCGTGACGTAAATGGTCGCGCCCGCGGCTTTTGATCCGGCTTGCGCCAGCGCCATCGCCTCGGCATGGGGGCGGCCGCCATTTTGTGTCCAGCCGCGCCCGACGATGATGTCATCCTGGACAATCACGCATCCGACAGATGGATTGTTCCCGGTCTGGCCAACACCGCGCTCGGCAAGCGCCAAGGCAGCGGCCATATAACGGTGGTCGGCGGGCGTTGCTATTTGACCGCTCCTGCGTCCTGCTTTTCCTGTGCAGCCTTTTGCGCAGCCTGTTCGGCAAGCGCCTCGCGCTCTATGCGATCAACATCCATGCCCACGGCACGGCCAAAGGCTTTGTACGCCTCTTTCTCACGCGCGATCATCTCGTCTTTCAGCTTCTGCCGCTCGGCAATTGCGGCTTTCGATTCCTCGATCGTGCGTGTGGCGGGCCAGCTTTCCACATAGATAATCTCCCGTGGAGGCGGCTTTCCCTTTTCCAGCGTGTCGAGGTAGAAAGTGTATATGATGATGGCAGTCGGAACACAGGCTGCGAGAAACAACCACGGACTGTGGTTGCCCGACGTTCGCAAAAACCCGATCAGGTCGGAACCCGCGCTTTTCAGCGAGACATCTTTAAAGAAGGACATATCCGCTCAATAGGCGGGGTGCGGCCTGATTTCCAGTGCCCGAATCAGGCCGCACCAAATCAGTTAATGTCGAAGCGGACGGTCAGCGTTTGCCAGTCTTCAACAGGGATGCCGTCACGTGTCGCCGGTTTGAAGCGCCAGGCCTTTAAAGCCTGCTTTTCGGTCGCTCGGGCAAAATCGGGATCGGTCGCATTCACAATCTGGACCTGCCGAACGCGTCCGTCGGTGCCGACCAATATGCGAACCGTTACGCTGCCTTCAATCTCCAGACGTAATTTGCCGACCGGGTAATCCGGTTGGAATTCTTTGGCGAAGCGTGGATCGCGAAGAGCCGCTTTGAATATCGGAGTCGGTATTTTGGGAATATTCCCAAGTGTCGAACCCGCCTCGTCATCGCCGCCCGCGGCGGTTCCTATGGATCCAATGTCCGTCCATTCATTGGTCGTTGACGGCCCAAGATCCGGTGGCGTTTTTGTTTCAATGATCGGGTCGGGCGCAAATATCGGCTTTATTGGCTTTGCGATATTGTCGTCCGGTTTGGGATCCTTTTTGACGGGTTTCTGTTCGGGAATATTGGTACCCTGAATGATGGTCGGAATGGGCACTCGTTCGGCAATGATCGGCGATAGCGCCACAGCTAATATGATAGATCCATTGACCAATATGGCGGCTCCCATCCCCAAACTATTGGTGCGCCGCGTCTCTTGTACATAACTCATATCGGGTCTCCTCTCTCCCAGTTATGGCGAAAGGGCCGGAGCCATTGTGTCAACGAACCACTCCGGACTCGTCTCGCACTAGTTATGTTATATTATATCTTTTCTTTTGCAACCGGAAAGTTTTTAGCGTCCATGCAGTCCGGTATCGCCCTCAGGCGCTCCGGAAAGCGTTGGTGATGGGATAGCGCCGGTCGCGCCCAAAATTGCGGGTGCCGAGCTTGACGCCCGGGGGCGCCTGCCGACGCTTATACTCCGCAACATACAGCAATCGTTCGATCCGGGTCACATCGGCCCGGTCAAACCCGCGCGCGACCACTTCATCAACCGACAGTTCCTCTTCGACCAACGCGTGCAGCATTTTGTCGAGTACCGGATATTCGGGCAGGGAATCGCTGTCTTTCTGATCAGGCCGCAGCTCTGCACTGGGTGGTTTGGTGATGATCGATTCCGGCATGACGGGTCCGTCCGGACCGAGGCCAATGCGCGGCTTATGGCTGTTCCGCCATTTGGAAATGGCAAAGACCGTCATTTTATAGGCGTCTTTAATCGGATTATAGCCACCGGCCATATCGCCATAAATGGTGGCATAGCCGACGCTCATCTCGCTTTTGTTTCCGGTCGTCATCAGCATGTGGCCAAATTTGTTGGACAGGGCCATCAATGTCACACCGCGGATGCGCGACTGCACATTCTCTTCGGTAATATCGACCTGGGCATCGGCAAAACTGTCTGAAAGCATGACGTCAAAGGCATCGACGGCAGGCGAAATCGCAATGGTGTCCAGCCTGCAGCCGATCATGCGCGCGCATTGCTCGGCGTCGTCCAGGCTCGACTGGCTGGTGTAGCGGCTTGGCAGCATCACGCACCAGACCCGGTCAGGCCCCAAGGCATCGGCCGCAATGGCCGCGCAAATGGCGCTGTCGATGCCGCCCGACAGGCCCAAAACCACCCCGGGGAAGCGGTTGGTGTCGACATAATCGCGCAGGCCCGTCACCATCGCGCTGTAAATATCGGCAGGATGGTCCTCCCAGACCGCCAGCTCGCCTGCTTCACATATCCAGCCCGCGCCCTTGCGGGCCCAGTGGGTCACGCGCAACTCTTCGGTCCAGTCGGGCAAACGGTGCGCCGCGATTCCATCGGCGTTGAGGATGAATGAGCTGCCGTCGAAGACAAGTTCATCCTGCCCACCGACGCGGTTCAGAAACAATAGGGGCAAACCCGTCTCGGCGACGCGGGCGGCAAAGACCTGTTCCAGCCGGCGGTCATCCTTGTCGATTTCATAGGGGCTGCCATTCACCGAAATCAGGATTTCGGCGCCCTGTTTGGCAAGATGTGTGGATACCGGCTGCAGCCAGCCATCCTCACAAATAGGCAAGCCCAGCTTTACCCCTTTGAACTCCACAGGTTCGGGCAAGGGACCGGGCGTGAAAATGCGTTTCTCGTCAAAGGTGCCGTAGTTGGGCAGCTCATGTTTGTAGCGCACCGCGGCGATGCGCCCGCCGTCGAGCAGCGCGATCCCGTTGTAGAGCGCGCCATTGTCTGCAAATATGGAGCCCACCAGCATCGCAGGTCCGCCATCCGCAGTCGCAAGAGCCAATTCGGCGAGCTGGGCCGCCGCTTTGGCAGCAAAAACGGGTTTCAGAACAAGATCTTCGGCCGGGTAACCGATAAGTTGCTGTTCCGGAAACACAATCAGATCCGCGCCCGGCGCTTTGGCACGCCACGCCAGCAGCGCCGCTGCATTGCCGGACAGGTCACCGACCCGCTGATTGATTTGCGCCATGGCGATTGTGAGCTGGTCTGTCATTGCCCCTGTCTATTGTCCACAATCTAAGGGGGCAAGCCGATTGTCAGGTTGCTTTGGTGTCGCTAGAGCGACCGGAAAACCTGCAAGGTGCTTTTCGGGGAACGCGCGCATGAAATTGATGACAGGAAACAGCAACCTGCCCTTGGCCAAGGGCATTGCCGAATATATGGGCTTGCCCCTTACCGATGCCAGTGTCCGCCGTTTTGCCGACAATGAAATTTTCGTGGAAATCCATGAGAATGTGCGCGGCGAAGATATGTTCGTGATCCAGTCGACCAGCCACCCCGCCAACGACAATTTGATGGAATTGCTCATCATGATCGATGCGTTGCGGCGCGCTTCGGCCAAGCGAATCACCGCTGTGCTGCCCTATTTCGGCTATGCCCGGCAGGACCGCAAACCTGGTCCGCGCACGCCCATTTCCGCCAAGCTGGTCGCCAACCTGATCACCGAGGCAGGGGCCGACCGCGTGCTCACGGTTGACCTGCACGCCGGGCAGATTCAGGGCTTTTTCGATATTCCGACCGACAATCTCTATGGCGCACCGGTCATGAGCGCCGATATCTTGTCGCGCCATGCCGACAAGAATATCACCGTCGTTTCACCCGACGTCGGCGGTGTGGTCCGCGCCCGCGCGCTGGCCAAGCGGTTGGAAGATGCACCGCTCGCCATCGTCGACAAGCGCCGTGAAAAGGCCGGTGTGTCTGAAGTGATGAACATCATCGGCGACGTTAAAGACCGGTTCTGCATCCTGATCGACGATATTGCCGACAGCGCGGGGACGCTGTGCAATGCCGCCGACGCGCTAAAGGCCGCAGGCGCATCGGATGTTGTCGCCTATATTACCCATGGCGTGCTTTCGGGCGAAGCGGTCAACCGCGTCAATGCCTCGTCCTTGCGCAAATTGGTCATTACCGATTCGATATTGGCCTCCGATGCCGCCAACGACAGCGAAAAAATCCGGCAGTTGCCGATCGCGCCGCTCTTGGGCGAAGCGATCAAGCGCATCGCCGATGAAAGTTCGGTCAGCTCGCTTTTCGATTGATGACGCCCGCGGATATCCTTCTTGCCAACAGGCTGGCTGATGCAGCGGGTGAGGCGATTCGGCCTTTTTTCCGCTCCGGCTTTACGCATGAGGCCAAGGAAGATTCGTCTCCGGTGACGGAGGCGGACCGTGCGGCTGAGGCCGCGATAAGGCGCATATTGGATGCCGAATGCCCGCGCGATGGCATTATCGGCGAAGAATATGGCGAAAAGACAGGGACTTCCGGCCGCACCTGGGTCATCGATCCGATTGACGGCACGGTCAGCTTCATGGCGGGCAGGCCGATTTTCGGTTCGCTGATTGCCTTGCTGGAAGAAAACTGGCCGGTGCTGGGCGTGATTGACCAGTGCATCAACCGTGAACGCTGGGTCGGCGCAACCGGCTATCCGACAACCCTGAACGGCGAAGTGGTGAGTACCAGAAGCTGCCGTTCGCTGTCGGAGGCGACGCTGGCCACCAGCGGGCCCCAATATTTTACGCAACATGACGGGGACCATTTCATGGCGCTGGCTGCCAAAACGGCACATAAGCGCATGCTGTTCGGTGGCGACTGCTACAACTACGCCCTGCTCGCCAGCGGCCATATCGACATCGTGGTGGAAGCTGGCTTGAAGCTGCACGATTTTGCTGCTTTAGTACCCGTAATAATAGGATCGGGTGGCATGATGAGCGATTGGTCTGGGGAACCGCTTCACGCGGATGTTAGTGGACATGTTATCGCCGTGGGCGACCCCGCACGCTTAGAAGACGTGCTGGAGGCCCTCCAGTGCGATCATTAAAGCGCATCAGCCCGGTTCATTTCATTCTGCCCGCCCATGCGCTACGGCGCTATGTGTCGACCTATTATTTCTTTGATTTCACTAGTGATTCCGGAGAACTTGAAGATCTGCTGCATCCGGAATGGGCCAGCGTCCATTACACGGTTTCCGGATCCTCAAGAGGCAGTATTGTCGGCGAACCGCCATTGCCGACGCCCGATGTGAACATGACCGGCCCAACCGGAAAAGCGGCGCGAATCTTTTTCGAAGAATTGAAACTCATCGGAATCGGCCTTCTTCCGCTCGGCTGGTACCGACTCGTCGGCTGCCCTGCCGAGCGCTGGGCGAATAAAGTCGGCAAGTTGGAAGATGCGCCCGAATTTGCCTTATTCCAGAATATCTGGACCGAATTGAAAGGTCTGAGCGATCCGCAACAGATTGCTGCGTTGTTCGACCGGATTCTGCTCGAAAAGATTACGGTTGCCGACCCGCTGGAAATAGAAATTGAAAATATCCACGAAGCGCTGGCAAATCCCGACATCAGCAGCGTTGCCGATCTGGCAGACGTCGCCGGCATCGGCCAACAGCGTTTGGAACGTCTGTCGCGGCGGGTGTTCGGCTTTCCCCCGAAACGGCTTTTACGGCGCCAGCGGTTTTTGCGCACATTGGGCAGCGTTATGATGGATCCGGAACTGAAATGGTCCGCAGCACTTGACGACCAATATTTCGATCAAGCCCATTTTAATCGCGATTTCCAAGAATTTATGGGCATGTCCCCCGGCCAGTATCTTGCCATGCCGCGTCCGATCAGCATTGCCGCGACTCTGGCGCGTGCCGAGCATGTCGGCCATCCCTTGCAAGCACTGCAAGGACCGGGCTTGTCCGACAACCATTAGGATCGGGCATACTGTTCGCTTTATATCCCTTCTTTACTTGCATTCGTGCCCGAATCCCGCTAGGCGCGCGCCTTCCGAATAAGCAGGCTGGCCAATAGGGCTGCCATGTCGGCTTGATACGGACTCAACAAAGGAGACCAAAATGCCCAAGCTCAAGACCAAGAGCGGTGTGAAGAAACGCTTCAAACTCACCGCAACCGGCAAAATCAAACATGGCGTCGTTGGAAAGCGGCACCGTTTGAGCAGCCATAATGCGAAATATATCCGCCAAAACCGAGGCACCAGCGTGATCTCTGATCCCGATGCCAAGACAATCAAGAAATGGGCGCCTTACGGTCTCTAAGACCGGCGATCATTTGCACGAAAGGATATAGATTATGGCACGCGTCAAACGTGGTGTGACCACCAAAGCCAAACATAAGAGAATTTTGGAACAGGCGAAGGGCTATTATGGCCGTCGCAAAAATACCATCCGCGTCGCGCGGCAGGCTGTCGAAAAGGCTGGCCAATATGCGTATCGCGACCGCAAGGTAAACAAGCGCAATTTCCGCGCACTCTGGATTCAGCGCATCAACGCTGCTGTCCGCGCCGAAGGTATGACCTACGGCGTGTTCATGCACGGCCTGAAGCTGGCCGGTGTCGAACTGGACCGCAAGGTGCTTGCCGACCTCGCCATGAATGAAGGCGCCATGTTTAGCACCATCATCGCGCAGTCGAAGGCGGCGCTGGCGAAAGCGGCTTAAACCTCCAACTTCGAATAATGCGCAAAAGGGCGTGGGCGGCACTTGCCGTTCGCGCCCTTTTGCTTATGCAGGCGAACCGAGATGACAGACATAGCAACCCTACAGAATGAACTGACCGCCGCCATTGAGGCCGCCGAGTCGCCCGAAGCCCTTGAAGCCGTCCGGATCGCCGCGCTTGGCAAACAAGGAAGCGTTTCGGCGCTGCTGAAAACCATGGGCAGCATGTCCCCCGAAGAACGCCAGGTGCGCGGCCCGTTGATCAATGGCCTCCGTGAAACAGTGTCTGATGCACTCGCGGCAAAAAAGGCTGCGCTCGACACCGCGGTTCTGAACGCCCGCCTTGCGACAGAGCGGCTGGACATGACCTTGCCTGCCCCGTCTGCGCCTCAGGGATCGGTGCATCCGGTTAGCCAAGTCATGGACGAGCTTGCGGAGATTTTCGCTGATATGGGCTTTGCCGTGGCCGAGGGTCCGGAAATTGAAGATGACTGGCACAATTTCACGGCGCTCAATATTCCTGAGACCCATCCCGCACGCGCGATGCACGACACATTCTATTGCCCCGCAGGCGCAGATGGAGGGGCAATGCTGCTGCGTACGCACACATCCCCTGTGCAAATCCGCACCATGACGTCACAGGAGCCTCCGATCCGGATCATCGCACCGGGGCGCGTGTACCGCAGCGATAGTGACGCGACGCACACCCCGATGTTCCACCAGATTGAAGGGCTCGTCATCGACAAGGGCATCCATCTCGGTCATCTCAAATGGACGCTGGAAACCTTCCTCAAGGCCTTTTTCGAACGTGATGATCTGACCATCCGTTTACGGCCAAGCTATTTCCCCTTCACCGAACCTTCGGCCGAAGTGGATGTCAGTTTCTCGCTGGAAAATGGCAAGCGCATCCTTGGCGGGACTGGGGGATGGATGGAACTTCTCGGGTCCGGAATGGTCCATCCTAAGGTGATTTCGGCCTGTGGGCTCGATCCGGACATTTACCAAGGCTTCGCCTTCGGGGTCGGTGTCGACCGTCTGGCGATGTTGAAATATGGCATGGACGATCTCCGCGCCTTTTTCGACGGCGATCTGCGTTGGCTGAAACATTATGGCTTTTCCGCACTGGATGTTCCAACTCTGAGCGGAGGAGTATCGGCATGAAATTCTCGCTGAGCTGGCTCAAGGAGCATCTGGATACCGACGCAGACGCCCAAGGCGTTGCCGACATATTGAATCGCATCGGCCATGAGGTTGAAAGTATCGATAACCCCGCCGAGAAACTGTCGGCATTCCGTATCGCTCGCGTCCTGACCGCTGCCCCGCATCCGCAAGCGGACAAATTGCAGGTGCTTTCGGTCGACGCCGGTGGCGAACCGCTTCAGATAGTCTGCGGCGCGCCCAATGCACGCGCTGGCATGCTCGGGGTTTTTGGTCCTGCAGGTGCGGTCGTACCTGCCAATGGCATGGTCTTAAAAGTCGCGGCTATACGCGGTGTCGAATCCAATGGTATGATGTGTTCCATCGCGGAACTGGAACTAGGCGATGATCATGATGGTATCATCGAGTTAGCCGAAAATGCTCCCGTCGGTCAGATATATGCCCAATGGGCAGGCTTGGACGATCCCGTAATTGATGTCAGCATCACCCCCAACCGGCAAGATTGCATGGGCGTGCGTGGAATAGCCCGCGATCTGGCCGCTGCCGGTTTGGGCACGTTGCGTCCACTACACGACGTATATCACATGGACTCGCTCGCGCCGATTTCCGGCGAAGGCCCTGCACCCGACATTGCCACGCACGATTCAGAAGGCTGCCCCGCCTTTTACGCGCAAGCTGTTTCGGGCGTGACCAACGGGCCTGCTCCGCAGTGGATGCGCGACAAGTTGCACGCCATTGGTCAGAAACCGATTTCGGCTCTCGTCGACATTACCAATTTTATCTCGATCGATCTGGGCCGTCCGTTGCACGTCTATGATCGGGCAAAACTGAATGGTCCCCTTGTTGCGCGAAAAGCGACAGACGGGGAAGAGGTGCTGGCGTTAAACGGCAAGACCTATACGCTGGATAGCAGCATGACCGTGATTGCGGATGACAGCATGGTGCATGATATCGGCGGTGTCATGGGAGGCGAGCATTCGGGCGTGTCCGAAAGCACCAAAGATGTTCTAATCGAGTGCGCCTATTTCACGCCCGAACATATCGCCCGTACCGGGCAGAAGCTCACCCTGACCAGCGATGCCCGACAGCGGTTTGAACGTGGGGTCGATCCGGCATTTCTGGATGATGGCCTCGCAATCGCGACCAAATTGGTGCTCGACCACTGCGGTGGCGAGCCCAGCGCGATTACGCGCGCAGGCTCGCCACCAGTTGCGCCGCGCAACATTTCCTACGACCCCAGTCACTGCCTGCGGCTCGGCGGCGTTGATGTGCCGGCGGATGAACAGCGTAACATTCTGGAAAGGCTTGGCTTTTCACTGACGCCAGAGTGGCAGGTTACGCCGCCGAGCTGGCGCCGTGACGTCGAAGGTGCTGCAGACATTGTCGAAGAAGTGGTCCGCATGGTTGGGCTGGACAATGTTCCCTCCACTCCACTGCCTCGGGCCGAAGGTGTGGCGAAGCCCACCGCAACAGCCATGCAAAAGATTGAACGCAAGGTTCGCCGGACCGCCGCAGCGCGTGGCTTGAACGAAGCCATCAACTGGTCATTCCTTCCCGAAAAAGAAGCGAGCGCCTTTGGTGGTGGCCATTGGTCGCTCGCTAATCCGATCAGCGAAGATATGAAGGTCATGCGGCCGTCATTGCTGCCTGGGCTGTTATCTGCTGCGCAGCGGAACATGAACCGGGGCGCTTCGTCTGTCCGGCTTTTCGAAATCGGCCGCCGTTATCTGGCGGAAAGTGAACATTTGACCGCTGCCTTTGTTCTCGCCGGGGAAAAAGCGCAACGCAACTGGGCCAGTGGCAAGGCAACGCGGTTTGATGCCTATGATGCCAAGAGCGAGGTCCTAGCTTTGCTGGAGGCGGCGGGCGTGGCGAGCGACGGCCTGATGCTCATGGGCGAAGCCGGACAACATTATCACCCCGGCCAGTCGGCAACTCTGCGCATGGGGCCAAAGAATATCCTAGCGGCATTTGGCGCGTTGCATCCGGTGACGGCCAAGGCTTTCGACCTTGATGGCCCGGTTGTTGCGGCCGAGATTTTTCTCGATGCCATCCCCAACAAGAAAAGTACGAGTTTCATGCGCACCGCCTACACGCCGCCTGCTTTGCAAGCTGTGACCCGGGATTTTGCCTTCCTTGTGCCAGCCGATATGCCCGCTGGCGATCTGGCCCGCTCCCTTAAAGGTGCCGATAAGCAGAATATTGTCGATGTCCGTTTGTTCGACCAATTCAGCGGACAGGGGGTCCCGGAAGGCCAGAAATCATTGGCATTCGAAGTGACGCTGCAGCCGGTTGAAAAGAGCTACAGTGACGAAGATCTGAAAGCGATATCCGACAGGATTATCGCCGCAGCATCCAAGCAGGGCGCGCAGTTGAGAGGCTAATGAAAAAGGCCGGAGCATTGCTGCCCCGGCCTTTTTTGTTTTCCGTCCATCCGGCTTAGTTAGAATTTCAAACCAGCCGTCACAAAAACCTGACGCGGGTTGCCATAAAATGCGGTCAGCGTTCCTTCTCGTCCCAAGGAGGCTATCGGCAGGCCATTGACGCCGAGCGTCGGAACGCCGGTTGTCGCATTGCCCGCGATGAAGCTGTATCCCGACGTCTTATACTGCTTGTCGGTCAGGTTCTTACCGTGGATGCCGATACTCCATTTATCATCGGGCGATGTGTAAACGATGCTGGCATCGAGCAACGCATAACCGGACTGGTCGATATAGGGATTGGGGATTTCGAACTGGTTGGTGCTGCTGCGATAAGACAGGGTCGTTCCAAGATTCAACCGCCCTGCTCCAACGGGTGTCATATAAGCGAGGGTCGCACTTGCGGTCCAATCCGGGGTGTTCTGGATTTGACGGAATTGGGCGACATCAGTCGGTACGTTCGCGATGTTGGTAATATATTCGTCGAACTTGGCATCGATATAGCCGACCGCGCCGAGTAGATTGAGCCGGTCACCATCGGTAGCGAAATTTTCGCCAAGCCGTGCGTTGAATTCGAGTTCGACGCCCTTGAATGTCGCCTTGCCTGCATTTGATGTCACGCCGCAGAAGGATGGCAAGCCACCTACGATACAGGCAACCGAGCCGGGAATCTGGACATCGGTATAGTCTGCATAGAAGCCCGCCAAGGCAAAGGTCAGACCGCCATCAAACAGATTGCCCTTATAGCCAACTTCATAGCTGTCGACGCTTTCAGGACGGAAGCTCAGGAATGCGGCCACTTCGTCATTTTCGCCCCGAATGCCATTTCCGTTGAGATCGGGAGCGTTCGCACCAACACCACGAGGGTCGAAACCGCCGCCTTTGAAGCCCTGGCTATAGCTGGCGTAGATGTTGTGCTCCGGGGTCGGCTTAAAGCTGACCGACACGCGCGGCGTGAACTTGTTGAAGCTGCGCTTGCCGCTGAAGTTCGTGCTGGCCGCCCCGAATGGGACACCTGCACCGCCGAAGAATGGCGATCCGCCACCCAGATAATTCTGGCGCAGGATATTCGCGGTGCGCGTATCCCATGTGTAGCGGCCGCCGACCGACAGGCTGAGCTGATCGGAAAAGTCATAGGTGAAATCACCGAACACGGCATAGGTTTCCGTATCCACCGCAGCATTTGTGAACGCCGTCAATCCGTTCAGCGTCGTAAACAGGCGGACGTCGAACAGTGTATCGGCGGTCGCGTCGAGATAGTAGGCGCCGATCATACCGTTCAGCGGACCTGCATCGACAAGCAGCTGCACTTCCTGACTGATCTGTTCGTTGAAATAGCCACCAGGTACGTCGACGTCGACTGCGGGAAGCGCGTCGAAATCGATCGGGGTAAAGGTGTCGTCCTTGCGCCAGGCGCTGATCGAACGAAGGGTCAGACTATCGGACAGGTCGACCGAAATATTCATGGCCAAACCGTACGCCTTGATATCCTGCTTCGGATCGACGAGGCCGCCACGGGTGTCATAGACATCGTCCAAGACCGGTGCACCGGACAATAAGCCGGGGATCAGGCGATGGCCACCGCGCGGGTCACTCTTGTCCCGGCTATAGTCGCCGCTGATACGGACCGACACAGGCGCGCCATAGCCGCCCAGTTCGAGTGTGCCGCGGGCTGCCCAAACATCCTTGTTGTAGTTTTCCAGACCAGTGGTCAGATTGTCCCCGAAGCCGCCGCGCGACAGGCGAGCGAAGCTGCCGCCGACGCGCACGATATCGCCAATGGGTGCAGAGGCAGTGATAACGCCGTCTGCCTGACCATAGGTCCCGACGGTTCCGCGCACCGCAACGGACACCTCTTGGGGAAGCCGCTTGGTAACATATTTTACCGCGCCACCGATGGTGTTGCGTCCATAAAGCGTGCCTTGTGGACCGCGCAGAACTTCGATGCGTTCCACATCGTAAATATCGAGCACAGCCGCCTGCGGGCGGTTCAGATAAACATCGTCGAGATAAATACCGACACCGGGTTCAAAGCCGGATACCGGATCCTGCTGCCCGATGCCACGAATGAACGCGGACAAAGTCGAATTGCTGCCGCGCGACGTTTCGAGTGTGGTGTTTGGCGTAATGTTGCCGATATCCGTCAGGTCGAGTGCGCCGCGCATTTCGAGGGCTTCTCCGGAAAAGGCGCTGACAGCGATAGGCACATCCTGAAGACTTTCTTCGCGGCGACGGGCGGTCACGATGATTTCATCACCTCCTGTATCTGCCTCAGCAGCATCCTGTGCGAACACAGGCGCGGCTACCAAGAGACCTGGTGCAGCAATGCCAGCCAGCAAAGCGGCGCGAACGAAAGAGATTTTAGGGGATTTCATATGTCACTCTCCTGCAGAAAAGCGGGTCTTTACCCGTTCTGGAAATGGGCTATAGTGAAAGTTGAACCATGTTTCAACTTGAAGTGAGAGGAAAGCTGGAGAATGCCCGCAGAACGTGGCATATCAGCAACAATGACGCCCGCTGGCAAAACCCCCCGCACCGAACGTGGGCGCAAAACCTTGCGTCTGCTGCTCGATGCCGCTGCGGCTGAATTCGGGGAAAAGGGTTTTCACGAAAGTTCGGTAGTCAGCATTACGCAGCGCGCAGGGGTCGCTCTGGGAAGCTTTTATACCTATTTCGATTCGAAAGATTCGCTGTTTCAAGCGCTGGTCCGCGACATGTCAGCACAGGTGCGCAATACTGTCGGTCCCGTCATGGCCGCGGAACCCGACCGCCTCGATGGCGAGCGCAAAGGTCTGGCGGAGTTCTTGCGCTTTGTGCGCCGGCACAAGGAATTATACCGGATCATCGACGAAGCCGAATTTGTCGATCCCCCCAGCTACCGGTCGCATTATGAAAACACGGTTGCGGGCTATGTTGCCAGCCTGAAAGACGCTGCTGAAAAGGGCCAGGTCCGTTCCGACGTCGAGGAAGTACACGCATGGGCCATTGTCGGCATGAACGTGTTTCTGGGCCTGCGCTATGGCGTCATGGGGGAGGACCGCGACGCCAACGAGGTGGCCCAGATTGCCGCCGACTTCCTGACCCATGGATTGAAACGGTAAAGCTGCGCCAATCCGCTCGGTTACCGGTTCCAATTACGGCCAAATCCCTCTAAGCGGCGCGAATGACGCTGAACCGCCGCACCTTTGCTATCATTTCCCATCCCGATGCCGGTAAAACGACGCTGACCGAAAAGCTGTTGCTGCAAGGCGGCGCCATCCATCTCGCCGGCGAGGTCAAGGCACGCGGGCAGGCCCGGCGGGCACGTTCGGACTGGATGAAGATCGAGCAGCAACGCGGCATCTCGGTCACCTCCTCGGTCATGACATTCCAGAAGGACGGCATTGTCTTCAACCTTCTCGATACGCCGGGGCATGAGGATTTTTCCGAAGATACCTATCGCACGCTTACCGCCGTTGATTCGGCGATCATGGTGATTGATGCCGCGAAGGGAATCGAACCGCAGACCCGCAAATTATTCGAAGTGTGCCGATTGCGCTCGGTGCCTATCATTACATTTGTAAACAAGGTCGACCGCGAAGGCCGCGCGGCATTCGAAACCATCGACGAGGTCGCCGACGCACTCGCGCTGGACGTATGCCCGATGAACTGGCCGGTCGGCATGGGCGGCGAATTTGAAGGTCTATATGATTTCACTAGTGGCCGATTGAGTCAGCCATCCGGCGACAGCAAAGCTTTTGAAGGCAAGGTCAGCACCCACAGCGGCCTTGACGCCACAAGTCTTGACGAAGTTTTGACGGAAGCAGGTGCGGCGCGGCTGCGCGAAGAGGCCGAGCTTGCGCAGGCTGGCTATTCCGAATTCGATTTGACCGCGTTCCGGAACGGTGATTTGACCCCGGTCTACTTCGGATCCGCGCTGAAGGAATTCGGCGTTATCGAGCTGATCACCGCCATTGCCGCCTACGCACCGCCGCCGCGTCCACAGCCTAGTTCGAAAGGCGAAATCGACCCTTCGGCCAAGGAAGTGACGGGATTCATTTTTAAAGTGCAAGCCAATATGGACCCACAGCACCGCGACCGTATCGCGTTCATGCGGCTCTGCTCAGGAACTTTCAAACGCGGTATGAAGCTGACGCCCTCGGGTCTGGGCAAACCGGTCGCCATCCACTCCCCCATCCTGTTCTTTGCGCAGGATCGGGAAATCGCCGACAGCGCAGAACCGGGTGATATCATCGGTATCCCGAACCATGGCACCTTGCGCGTGGGCGACACATTGTCCGAACGGAACGATGTACGATTCACAGGCTTGCCGAACTTCGCGCCGGAAATCCTCCGTCGCGTGGTGTTGCGGGACCCCACAAAAACCAAGCAATTGCGCAAAGCCCTCGACGATTTGAGCGAAGAGGGTGTGATTCAGGTTTTCTATCCCGAAGTCGGTTCCAACTGGGTCATCGGTGTGGTCGGGCAATTGCAGCTCGATGTGCTGATTTCCCGATTGGAAGCGGAATATAAGGTCGATGCCTTTTTGGAGACCGCACCCTATGACACGGCTCGCTGGTTGGTCGGATCGGACAGCGCTCTTGCGCAATTTGCGTCTTTCAACGGCGGCAATATGGCGAAGGATCGCGACGGCCACCCTGTCTTCATGGCGCGATCGGCGTGGGACGTCGGATACCAACAGGAAAAGCATCCAGATCTGAAATTCAGCGCGACTAAGGAACGGTAATTCCAGCTGTTAAATGGCGGCTGATCGCCAGACAGCGACCCCAAAAGGTTCGATCTGGCGACCGCCGATTACGAAATCCGCGTCTTCGGATGCTGGAGCATGGGCAGATTCATCCGATAGGTTGAAGGCAAAGCTCAGATCGCCCCGACGGCGTAAGCGCAAGGTCGGCGGCAACGGCGTGACCGGAATGTCTGCTTCGGCGCACAGCCGCACTAACACGCTTTTAAGAAAAGCGTCATCGGTCAAAGTCGCGATATAGGTGCTGCGGCCCGAACGGATGGCGGCAGGAGCACCATCTTCGTAGGTTGCCACGATTTCCGTGTCGCCTGCTTCAATTGTTTCACGCCAGCGACCGCTTTCGAAATGCTCGCCCTGATAATGAAGCGCCCCGATGCAGTCGGGGCGCAAGGTCTCCACTGCGATGACTTTTACAGGCACAAATTCCCGCAACGGGCCAGGCGGTAAACCGTCGCTAATGGAAAACTCCTGTGTCTTTGCGCCCGAACGCGGTCCGAAAAGAAGCAAGCCTTCACTCGCCCGCAATGTCCCAACGGTTGTTTCATCCGGCATTGCAAGCGTCGGAGCGACGATCAACTTATATCCGTCCAGCGGCACATCGCCCGCAGACAGGATATCGACATCTAGCCCCAACGCCCGCAGCGCGCCATAATATTGGAACACAACCGCCGGATAGCGATAACCCGCACTTTGCCGCTCGATATCGTCAACCCACGCCGAAGCGGGATCAACCAGCAATGCTACCGGCGCTTTTTCGGATAATGACGACAGATCACCCAGCAGTGCCATTTCACGCACAACCTGTTCAACTTCTGGCCATGCAGGTGCGTGCTGGTCATCGGGACGCAGCAGTCCCGCATGCATCTGTTCCTGCGCAAAGGGCACCTGCCGCCAGCGGAAATAGGCCACGCAGGCCGCGCCATGTGCGAAGGCCTGCAACGTCCAATGGCGTATCATCCCGGGTGCAGGGCGTGGATTGTGGGGAGCCCAGTTTACCGGTCCAGGCTGTTGCTCCATCACCCACCAAGCCCCTTTAGAAAGCCCGCGCACCGAATCAAAATTCAACGCCGCCAAATCGGGATGCCCCGTCCGCATGAAGGGCTGCCATTCCGAAACCGGCGCCTTCGCCATCAACTGGTCGGAAAAGCCGAGCGGATAATTATCATAGCTTACAAAATCGAGACCACGGGTCAGCGCGGCATTGTCGACGCCGGTTGTTGCAGGCGGAATGATATTATGGGTGATCCATTGCCCCTCGCCCGCGTGCGTGCGGATAGCGGTAATCATGACGTCATGAAAGCGTACCACCTGATCCGATGCAAAGCGGCGAAAGGCAAGCCGGTGTGCGGGATTGGTTTCGCACACCGTGAAAAAAGGCAGGTCGATCTGGTCGAAGCTGTCATATTCCATAGACCAGAACACATTGCCCCAAGCGGCATTCAGTGCCTCGACTGTTCCGTAGCGCTCAGCACACCAGATCCGGAATGCATCGCGCGCTGCCGGTGACGCGCTGAGCGTTGTATCGTGGCAGCAGAGTTCATTGTCGGTCTGCCAACCCGCGACATAGGGATGGGAGCCATACCGCCGTGCCATCGCTGCGCTGATGCGTTCCGCCTGAACAAGATAGGTTTCGCTGGAAAAATCATAATGGCGGCGCGAACCGAAACCCCGACGCAGACCGGTGTGGATGTCGACCGGCAAAATGTCCGGATACTTCTCGCACAGCCATTTGGGCGGGGTTGCCGTCGGCGTGCCCAGAATGACCTTCAGCCCGGCCTCACCCAATGTGTCAATGGCGCGGTCCATCCATTCCCATGTGAAGTGGCCCTCGCTCTTTTCCAAGCGGCCCCAGGCGAACTCCCCGATGCGCACAAAGGTGAGGCCCAGATCGCGCATCCGCTGCGCATCGCGGGCCCACATGTGTTCGGGCCAATGTTCAGGATAATAGCAAACGCCTAACATGACGGTCTTGTTAATGGGCATCCCGTCAAGAGCAAGAGCTTCATGGACGCTTGATATCAAAAGCGATGGTCAGCCGCTCCCCCGCTTCAAAGGGAATCGTGCTGTGCCACATGGTGGACGGGAACAGAACCAGCCGCCCCGGGCGTGGCTCCACAGTTTGATAGGCTGGCAGGTCAAGGCCCAGTTCCGGCGGCGGCGTGCCCAGCGCCAAATGGCCAGACGGCGGTGGCCGCGGTTGGTCGGGTAAGGCAACATAAAAGGCCGAGCTTATCCATCCGTTCACATGGCTATGGCTGGCATGAAAGCCTTTATCCGTAAGTCGAACCGACCAGCTACCGTCCAGCAGCAGTGTGGAACGGTCGGCCCCCAGCAAGGGGTGCCGCGGATCAGGCCGCGGCAGCGCCTCCACATAACCGCGCACAGCGTGCATGATCGTGCGACGTATGGCCTGCACCGCGGGATCGGGGTGAAAAAACAGCGGTCGGTCGGTTTGTGTGCCGCCGCGAACCGATTGCTCGGGATAGGGCGCCTGCAGGATATGCAAGCGGCGCAGCACATCCGTGAGATCAGAAACTTGCCTCGACGAAACGTCCAAATCAATGACAGACAAATAGGGCGGCGCACCATCCAGCCAGTGCGCCAGCGCATTGTCCGTCACGCGCCATATGAGCGACAGATAAGGCCAGAACATCGCGCCAGCCGGCGTTCCGATATGACGGCGCGCGCATTCTTCTGCGGCACCCCAATGGCCCTTGCGCAGATGGTAACGCACCTTGCACAGATCCAGACCCGGATCGGCCAAGTTGGCAACATCGCCATAAGCAGCTTCGGCACCGGCCTCATCCCCCGACTCCGCCGCGAGATAGAAACGCGCGGAACGCAACGCGCTTTGTCCGGGATAGCGTAATTCTGCTTTGGCCAGAATCGACCTGACTTTATCCCAATCCTTTATCAAAGCGGCCTGATGGAACCAGGCGAGGTGCAGCGAAAACGAACCATCCTGACGGGCGCAGGCGTCGGCGAAACTGCGGTCATAATTTGCAGCATCGCCCGCAGTAAGCCGGATGCGCGACAAGGTGCTATGCCCTTCCGACCAGTCCGGCTGCCGCTGCAATTCGCGTTCGAGCAAGGCTTCGGCAGCGTCACGCTCCCCTTCCGATACCAAAGCCAACGCCTGATTGCGGCGAAGTTGCATATCTTCGGGATTCAGCGCCAGGGCGTGAGCAAAAAGGTCGGAGGACGGTCGCCAACTCTCATAATATAAAAGCGCGCGGACCGCTGCGATCTGGGGGTCATCAGGGGCCAGCCGCTGCGCATCGTCAATCGCCCCGATCGCGCTTTCGATATCCTGGTTCTGCCGCGCCTGACAGGCTGTCCGGAACAGCGCGGCGGCGTCCACGGTTTAGCTGCCTGCCTTGCAATGCTGGTCGATAAACTGCTGGTGGCTCGTCTGGCGCTCGGCTTCAAACTGCATCGCGCCTCGCAACTTGCCCAGCCATTCGCGTCCATCGATCCCGCGATAGTCGAACAGCGGATCGACCGCTTCCGGAATATTACCCTGTCCGATATGCACCGCGAGCCAACTGGGCGGGCCGAACAAATCCATGTCCCGTGCGATATGGCGGCCATAGCTTTTGAAATGGTCGATTTTGAACTGCAGCGTGTCGGGGATGTCCATATGCGCGCAATAGCGCCACAATTCACTGTCGTCGCGGGTGCTGAGTTTATAGTGCAGCACCAGAAAATCGCGTATGCGTTCAAACTCGGTCACGGCGATATGGTTATACTCGTTGGCGAGCAGCGGGTTGAAGTCCTTGTCCGGAAACAGCGCCAAAAGTTTCGAAATGCCCGCTTGGATCAAATGTAGGCTGGTCGATTCGAGAGGCTCCATAAAGCCGCTCGACAGGCCGATGGCGATAACATTCTTGTTCCAGAATTTTTTCCGCCGACCCGTGGTAAAGCGCAAGCGGTTTGGTCCAGCCAGCGCTTCGCCATCCAGATTGACGCGTAATGTTTCCTCGGCGTCATCGTCCGAAATAAACTGGCTGCAATAAACATAACCATTGCCTGTCCGGTGCTGCAGCGGGATGCGCCATTGCCACCCGGCGGCGCGTGCGGTGGAACGGGTGTAGGGCGTAAACGCGCCACCCTTCGCACAAGGCATGGCGACGGCCCGGTCGCAGGGCAACCAATTCGACCAATCTTCATAGCCCGTTTGTAAACTGCCTTCGATCAGAAGCCCGCGAAATCCGGAGCAGTCGATAAACAGATCGGCGGCAAAGACCTGGCCATCTTCCAGTTGAACCGTCTCGACAAATCCGCTTTCGCCGTTCTGTGCAACCGAGGCGATTTTGCCTTCGACCCGCACAACGCCACGCTCCTCGGAATAGCGCCGCAGATAGCGGGCGTAGAGCCCGGCGTCGAAATGATAGGCATAATCAAAAGTCGACAGCAAATTGCGCGGGTCCTGCCCGGGCCGGGTGAAGCGCCCTGCACGTGCGAGTGCCCAAGCCATGCAATGTTCGTCAAAGGCCGCCGTCTCTCCGGCCTCACGCGCCTTCAGCCAATAATGGTGCAGACCAACAATATCGAACGCCCGGCCATGCGGTCCGAAGGGGTGGAAATAGCGGTTGCCGAGATGTCCCCAGTCAACAAACTCGATCCCCAGCTTGAACGAGCCTTGGGTCGATTTGACGAACTCGCGCTCATCAATGCCAAGCATTTCATTAAACGTGCGGATGGGCGGGATCGTCGCCTCACCTACGCCGACGGTCCCGATATCGTCGGACTCGATCAGGGTGATCTCGCACCCCTGCCGCAGGCTGTTCGACAGCGCGGCAGCCGTCATCCATCCAGCCGAACCGCCGCCGACAATTACAATCGATTCGATACGCTTGTCCGTCATCATTTCCCGTTACGCCCACCACTTGTTTTTGCAACGAAAACGGGTCCGGAAGCTTGCGCCGCCGGACCCGCCTCTTATCCTGTCGAAGGTGCGACCCTTCGGGCTAGACTTAGAAGCTGAAACGCACCGAACCGGTCAGCGTGCGGCCGATCACCGGTGTCCCGGTAATACCGCCGCCAAAAGTTCCGTTACCGTTACCGCGCGAGTCATAGGTATTGAACAGGTTGTAGACATTGAGGCCCACTTCCAGATTTTCGAGCGGCATGACCTTCAAATTGGTGTTGAAGACTGTTTTGCCCGGATAGACCAACGCGCCGTCAAAAGTGCTCGACTGACCCACTGCAGTGACGCCGATGGTCGCAATTTCCATCACGTCATAGTTGGCCGACAGCGAGTAGCTGAGGTCCGGAATGTTCAGCGCGCGACCGAAATTGGCCGAGCCTGCCACCTGGGTGCCATTGCGGGTCGACGTGAACTTCTGCTTCGCCTTTGTGTAGGTGGCGTTGGCGATGAAGTTGAAACCACCCAGACGCAGTGTGGCGAAGAATTCGGCACCCTGAGTCTTGAAGCTGTTGTCGATAACGCAACCGCCGCCGGGGCAGATACCGGTCGTGGTTGGTTCAAAGTCGCTACGTTTGAAATCGCCCTTCAACAGGGTGAATTCAACGGTGTAGCGGCCATCACCCAGATTGCCCCGGTTCTTCAAGCCGATTTCATACTGGTTCACGAAGTCGACCGAAGGGGTAACGCCATCGGTACAGGCCAGCGCGGTTGCCTGTGCACGGGTGCAGAGGCTGCCATCGGGGTTGAATTTTCCGCTGACGGTTTGACGATCGCTGTTGAAGCGGCCACCACGCGATGCACGGCCGAAGATCGACAGATCAGGCGTTGCTTTCCACAAGGCACCTGCGGTCCAGCTCGTGTAGCTGCGGCTATAGTCCAGAACTTCGCGCGTGCCGTTGGCGGTCATCGTGGGGATGAGGATACCGTTGGAATTTACGTTGAACTCAGGGCCACCGGCAATGGTGTAGCCCGACGTCTTGACCTTTTCAAAACGAACGCTGCCGTCTAGATTGAAGGTGTCATTGTCGAGCACCAACTGCGCATAGGGCGCGGTGTTAGTGTAGGACAGATCATAATCACGTGCACAGCAATTGCCCCAGTTATTGTTATAGCCGGAGATGCCTTCTTGCGTGATCTGGTTGGCGGCGGCTGTCGATGTTGCGCTGTCAAACAGGTCAAGCTGCGAAGGGTTGTTACCGCTGAGTTCGCGCAGCGATTTGTTGACATGCCAGTCCATTGCGATGGTCTGGTCCATGTAGAAATAGCCAACACGCGCAGTCAGATCTGCAAAGCCCGTTTCGAATTTACCCGCGATGGTCAGATCGTTCACAAAGCTGCCCAGATCACGGATGTTCGTCTTCACATTCACGTTATTGTCGAGATAGGTTCCCGTATAGAGACGCCCCGCATTGGGTCCGCTGGCATAGCGGATAGCCTGCACGGTACGGCCATTGACGGTCGAACCCAGAACGCTAGCTGTGGTCGCGATCCCGAGGAAGGGCGATGCAAAGCCACCGCTCAGATCGGAATATCGGGCGTTGTTGTCGACGGTGATATTGTCGCTCAACTCATAATGGAACGACGCACCGATTGACTTCTGCTTGGTGGTGATCCCGTCCATCTTGACGCGCTCCAGCGTGCCCTGACGATTATAGATCAGGAAGCTCTGGTTATAGAGCGAGTAGTTGGTGTCCGTGCGGCCATCAAAGCCAGGGAAAGGACGCACATTGCTGACCTTGCCACCACTGATGGTCGCCAAGGCTGGTGCACCGGTGTAGTTGGGTTCTGCCGTATCGGCATATTTGAACAACAGGCGGAAATAGCCTTTGCCATCGCCAAATTCCTTGGTGACGTTCGCCTTTACCTGAATGCTGTCGCTGAGATTATAGCCGGCGTTGAGCGGGCCACGGCCACGCTTGAAAGAGCCGCCAACATGGAAGTTCATGCTGTCGGTCAACGCACCGCCATAGCGGAAGTTCAGCTGCGTTTCGCTGTAGTCGATACCCTTTTTGAGCTCGACATAGCCGCCCTCTTCACGGCCATAGTTGCTGATATAGTTGATAACAGCGCCCGGAGCCTGCGAAGCAAAGGTCGTGGCGGAACCGCCACGTACGGCTTCGATGCTGGCGACCGACGGGTCAAAGCGTGTCCAATAGTCGTTGTTGCCGAACTGGATATCGCCGAACAGAACGACTGGCAGGCCGTCTTCCTGCAATTGTACGAAAGGTGCACCGCCGGTCGCGACCGGCAGACCGCGCACCGCGATGTTGGAGTTACCACCAGGGCCGGATGTACCTGGAACTTGGATGCCGGGAATCAATTTGAAGACTTCCGCTTCGGAACTTGGCTGGAAATCCTGGATGAGCTGGGCGTCGATGCTGGTGACGGATACCGAGGTTTCGATCTTGGTCTGGTCACGGCCCGAGGCGGTCACCACAATTTCATCAAGGCTGGAAACTTCTTCATCGGCAGCAGCCGCTTCATCCTGCGCGAATGCCGGAACGGCAACCAATGCAGTGCACAGCGCGATGGCTGATGCATAACCATGCAAACGGGATATCTTCATATCATCCTCCCCTAAAAATCGTAAACGGGCGCTGTTTTACGCCTCCACTGCGCTTAATAGTGATTTGGAAATCGTTTGCAAGAATTTTTCGCAAACCTTTGCATAAAATTTTTTCCGAAGCTTTTCTGTAGCATTATCGTCACAATTTTCCGGACTTTAGGCCGTTCAGGCCGTCCCTAGTTCGCTATCCTTCACCCGCATAACCGCAATTGCCGCGCATATCAGCAATACACCCGCGAGCACCAGCGCATTGCGGGCATCGCCCCCGAGCCAGGGTTCATAATAGAAAGGAAAGGTGGCGGCGTTCAACAGCATGGGGATTACGATCATCATGTTAAAGATGCCCATATAGACGCCGGTCCGGCGCGGCGGGATACAGCTGGCCAGCATGACATAGGGCGTCCCCATGATACTGCCCCAGCAGATGCCGACACCTATGGCAGCCGGGAACAACATAGATGTTTCGGTCATCTGGGGAATGGCCATCATGCCAAGTCCACCCGCCACCAGCGCCACGGCATGCACCTTGCGGGCACCCATTTTCCGGATCAAAGGCATCATCACCAGCGCCGCCACAAAAGCTACGGCATTATAAAAGGCCGCCATTGTCCCGTTGGTCAGCACGGCGCTGCGGAAACCGTCGCTGACCGGTTCGCTTGTGTTATAAACCGAACGGGCAATCGAATAGGTTACATAGGTCCAGTAAATGCCCATCGCATACCATTGGAACAGCATCATCACGCCCAGCTTGCGCATGGGTCGCGGCATTTCCATGATCGCGGAGCCAATTTCCTTAAAGGTTGCCGACGCCGTTTTGGGCTGCGCCGCTATTTCGGCCTTCTGGCTTTCCGTCAGAGGGAGCTCCGGGACGCGCAGGACAGACCATAATATCGTCGAAAGCGATAGTACGGCACCGATCGTGAAGACAACGTAGACCGTATCGGGAATATTGTTGGCACCAATGGCGTCCTTGTTCATGCCGAACAACCCAACGAGTAACGCCGGCGTTCCGAGCGCAAGGCACTGGGCCAGCCCGGTAAAGGCACTTTGGGTTAAAAAGCCGACATTGTGCTGGTCTTCATTCAGGCGGTCGCTGACATAGGCGCGATAGGGCTCCATCGTGATATTATTGCCCGCGTCCAGGATCCAGAGCAGGCTCGCTGCCATCAATATGCTTTGCGACAGGGGCATGAACAGCAGGCCAAGCGAGCATAATATAGCCCCGACAATGAAATAGGGCGTGCGCCGTCCCCATTTCGAATTCGTCCTGTCGCTCATTGCGCCAATGATCGGTTGTACCACCAATCCGGTAATCGGCCCCGCCAGTTGCAGAATCGGCAGGGAAGCTTCGTCCGCGCCGAGATAGGAATAGATCGGCGCCATATTGCCCTGCTGTAGGCCGAAACTGAACTGCAGGCCCAGAAAGCCCAGATTCATCTGCAGAATTTTGGACAAGGACAGATGGGGCTTGGTCGCCGGTTGTGACATTTTTCTCTCCTGTGCGGAACAATCCGCCACTCTCCTCATTATCTGCTAACGCTTGGGGAAAATATTGCAACAAACGATTGCATAACACGGGACTGTTATTTTCTTTCCTCTTGCCATGGGGGCAAATCGTCCTCAATATTAAAGGGGTCTGAACCCGGTATTAGGAGCAAAAATGGACGGTCAGGGGCGGGTTCGGAATATCACAGATTTGGCGCGGTTGGCCGGGGTCTCCCCCGGAACAGTCTCGCGCGCCTTGGCTGATTCCCACCTGATTGCCAAAAAGACCCGTGAGAAAATTCAGCAACTCGCCCGCGAACACGACTTTCGGCCGAATGTTATGGCGCGCAACCTGCGGATCAAACGCGCTGGCGCCATCGGCGTACTGATTCCACTCGGCCATGAAACCGGGCAGCATATTTCCGACCCGTTTTTTATGACCATGCTGGGCCATCTGGCCGATGCGCTGACCGAGCGGGGGCATGACCTTCTTTTGTCACGTGTCATTCCGAAAGATCCGGACTGGCTGAACCGCGTTGTTGATTCCGGCCGTGTGGATGGCGTCATATTGATCGGCCAGTCGGACCAGATCGATGTCATCGAAAAAGTTGCCAGCCGCTATCTTCCGTTGGTTGCCTGGGGGGCAAATTTGCCCGGCAAGAATCACTGCTCCGTCGGCTCTGACAACCGAAAGGGTGGCGAAATCGCCGCACAGCACCTGGTCGACCGGGGATGCCGCAATTTTGCGTTCTTCGGCGATCCCGTCGCGCCCGAGATTGCCGAGCGGCTTGAAGGATGCCGCGCTGCGCTTTCATCGGCTGGTTTGGGTGAAAATCTTAGCATCTTGCCCGCCCATTTGACGGCCGAAACCGCGCACCCTGCCATCAGCAAATGGCTGGACGACACCCAGTCTATCCCCAACGGCATCATCGCCGCATCCGATGTGATCGCGATGAGTGCGTTGCGCGCTCTCGCCGAACATGGCGTGACGGTACCCGGTCAGGTGCATGTGGTCGGCTATGATGACCTGCCGTTTGCCAACCAGACGGTGCCAACACTTTCGACCGTGAAGCAGGACCTTGCCGCCGGTGCCGGGCACCTCGTTGATCTGTTGTTCCGGCGCATTGCGGGTGAAGAAACAGGGTCAGTGGTACTCGAGCCCGAACTGGTTATCCGCCAATCGAGTTAAGCGCTCTCACGTCGTCGACGTCAGAATATCCTGTGCCAGCGCCAATCCGCCGAGCAAGCCAGCTTTGTCACCAAGGCCGGGCGCCACGATGATATCGGATGCCCTTCCGCGGAAATAACCCCCGCCCAATTTTTCGGCCTGTGCGCGAACCCGGTCTAGTAAAGCGGGCGTGCCGGTCACGCCCCCGCCCAGGATGACACAGCCCGGCTCCATGATCGATTGCAGCGTCACCACCATATGCGCCAAATACCAGGCGACGATATCGTGCGCTTCATGTTCGGACGGCAACTCGGACAAGGATACGCCCCACCGCGCCTTGATGGCGGGACCACTGGCAAGTCCTTCCAGGCAATCGCCGTGAAACGGGCAGATGCCGGGAAATGCCATATCCCGCGGGTGGCGGGGAACGCGGATATGGCCCATTTCGGGGTGGGACAGCCCCTGAAGCGGCTTGCCGTCGACAATGGCGCCGCCGCCAATACCGGTGCCGATCGTGATATAAACGCAGGCAGGCTTCCCTTGCCCTGCGCCCCATCGGGACTCGGCAAGCGCCGCGCCGTTCACATCGGTGTCGAATCCAACGGGCAAGTCGAGCGCTCTGCCGATCAATCCTGCAAAATCAGTGTTGCTCCACCCCTTTTTCGTTGTCGCGGTGATATACCCCCAGTCAGGGGCGTGACGATCCAGCTCCAGCGGACCGAAGCTTGCGATGCCAATTGCGGCTAGTATGCCATGCCGGTCTTGCGCCGCGCGCAACCAATCGAGTGTTGCACCGATTGTTTCCTGCGGTGTTGTCGTATCGAAGCGCGCGGTTTCGCGAATATCATCGGGGCCCGCTACTATACCGGCCACAAATTTCGTTCCGCCTGCCTCTATACAGCCGAAAACCGTGCGACTCATGCGAGCCCCAGAAGATGCGTGGCATTACCGTCGATAGCGATCTTTAACACAGGCGCGATTGTGCCCCCAAAATGGTCGCGCTGCAATCGGGGATCGGCAAAAATATCGCGGCCTTCCAGTCCCCAATGGTCGATGAAGCTATATACTTCCAGCGTATCCAGAACTTGCCAACAATAGGCCTGCCGCGGTTCTGCCGCCGGGTTTGCGATGACAAGGCCTGTACCGTTCAGCGGTGTGTATGGACCTGTCAGCGAAGGCGCGACCATACCGTAAAGCCCGCTTGGCCCTGTAGGACCATCAGGCGCAAACACGGCATTCTGCGACGACCAAAAAAGATAGTAGAGACCGTCCTTCAGCACCAAATGCGGACGTTCCATTTCATTGCAAACACCGTCGGCGGTAATGATGGGCGGCAACAGGCGGAATCCGTCCTCACCCATAGCGGAATGCGCCACCGCCAGTCCCACGACGCCATTATGGCTCGACTGTGAACCCGGTTGAGACCCGGTAAACAGGATATAGGCATTGCCATCAGCGGGGTCGCAGAACCAATAAGGATCCCGGAAACCCTTGATATTGCCGGGTACGCCCTGATCGATGGCTACATCTACATACAGGCTGCCATCATTAACAACGATGGGGCTTGCGGCGGACCAGTTGGAAATGGCCGGGCGGCTGCCCGAAAGGTTGAGTTGTCCCGTTGTCTGGAACAGCCGTTGTTCAAAACTGGGTGTGGGGTCGCTGCGACGGCCTGCTGCCGTGAAATAGGCTGTCACCTCGCCTGTTTCCGCATTGAAACGCGCCGAACCAGACCATTCACGTGTCCCGGGATTCAGATCATCCGGAAACAAAAGGCCGCAATCAATCCATGTCCGCTCCGTCCGGAAAAGCAGCCGGGTGCGTGCGATGTTATGGCGAAGGCCGGGGTCGGGCAAACGCGGGGCCGATAACACCATCCAAAGCTCACCACCTGCGATATGTGCAACCGTGCCGTCGGCGTTCTGCAGGGGCCACAGGTCCCACAAATCCTGATCCGGAACGACAGGCACGACATCTTCTTCGGATATGAAGGGCGCTTCGGGCACTGGATGCCTGACGATATCGGCGACATGCTCCGCAGTCCATTGGGATGCCGGCCAGCCGCGATCATCGGAAATATAGTGCGCTGAAATCGACATTCTCTGCTCTTGCCCCTCTCTTCGGGCCTGTCCCTATAACGCTTGTCCGCAAATTACAACAATCGATTGCATAAATAAGGGTTAGCGAAATTTCCCAGCCATATTTGGCCTTTTTTGCCATGATATCGCCATGACTAATGCCTATCTGGGAGGCTACGACCCCCAATGCGAAACTTGCAATATGACTGACATGACCTTCTCCCCGGCCGAAACGGCGCGTGAAACAGCGCCCGACATCGGCGTTGCCGCCCGTGCCGAGCGCCTGAAACGCGTGCCCGACGACAAGGCAATGCTGCGCGCGGTCGCCGAACTGACGCGCGATCTGGGGACCGCGAATCCGCGCATCTTCTGGTCGGATTTCCTGTTTTCGGGGTTTTTGGGTTATGCCGCGCTCGCCGTTGCGATCGTGGCCGCGCCGCTTTGGTTGAAGCTTGTGGCCGCTGCCGTTTCGATACTCGCGCTCTACCGGGCGGGTGGCTTTATCCATGAAGTCACCCATATGAAGCATTCATCTGTGCCGGGTTTCCGTTTCGGCTTTAACGCTGTCATCGGCGTGCCGCTGTTGGTGCCGTCCTATATGTATGAGGGCATTCACAACCTGCACCATGCGCGCACCCGTTACGGGACAGATCAGGATCCCGAATATCTGCCGCTTGCGCTGATGAAGCCGTGGACCCTTCCGGTCTTCATCCTCGTATCGATCCTCGCGCCTTTCGCGCTGCTGTTCCGCAATGCCGTTTTGGCGCCTTTGTCACTTTTCATCCCGCCGCTGCGCAGGCTTGTGGTGGAACGTTACTCCGGCCTGGTCATCAACCCTGCCTTCCGCCGCCGTCCGGCCGAAGGCGAGGCGCGCCGCAACTGGATCTGGCAGGAAACCGCCGCCAGCCTCTGGTCGATTGCGCTGCTGACCGGTGTTTTCACCGGAATCATCCCGCTGAATGCGTTCCTGATCTTTTTGGCCATCGTATCGGCAGTCGCCGTGTTGAACCAGATTCGCACGTTGGTGGCGCATCTGTGGGAAAATGATGGCGAACCGTTGAGCGTCACCGCGCAATTCCTAGACAGCGTCAATGTCCCACCGCCAGGACTGTTGCCCGCATTGTGGGCGCCAGTCGGCCTGCGTTACCACGCGCTGCACCATTTGCTGCCAAGCGTGCCCTATCACGCGCTGGGCGAAGCACATCGCCGCCTCAGCGCCGAACTCGCACCGGATTCCGCTTACCACAACGCCAGTTACAAGGGTTTGCCCGGCCTCGCCTATCGCTTGGCGAAAAGCACAATGGTGCGCGGGGCCTAAGCGGCCTTATTATTCGGAAGTCATTGAAAAACTGGAGCGGGCGAAGGGATTCGAACCCTCGACCCCAACCTTGGCAAGGTT